>Ga0209611_10003289_pt1 | contig 28106 bp, 18 predicted proteins | sample S1TSphgellanicum_3_FD_187693 | JGI IMG/M metagenome (GOLD analysis project Ga0209611, IMG submission 187693) | Host-associated microbial communities from peat moss isolated from Minnesota, USA - S1T2_Fc - Sphagnum magellanicum MG (SPAdes) (version 2) | ecosystem: Host-associated > Plants > Peat...
TTTTTTTTTTTTTTTGTAAGGTTTTTTTTTTTTTTTTCAAAACTAAAGTTACCTTGTGTAAATTAACCCCAAGGTAAGATTTTTCTAACATTTTCTTTTATCTTTATAATCAACAAAATGATATAATACCCACAACAACACCAAGAATAGTGAGTTTAGGTTAAATGATGCAAATATGCCAAATTTGATTACATAAAATCAAACATTACTATACAAAAATGAGAAGGAATGCCAATGGCCAATAATAACATAATTTTTATTTAAAAAATTTGTTTGCTATCTGGTTCTTAAATTGGGAAAACCATGACGTTAAGGCATGATAGCTGGGGAACAAGGGTGAAATTATCAAATTATTTTAATTTGTTGAAATATTAGAATAGAGATCTCTAAAGGGGTAGTATTAAGCTTTTGATTGGGTGACCATTGCTTAAACTTATATTTCCATATGATGGGGTATTTCAATTTGAGGTGGTAGGTAGTTTCATGGGTTGAAATTTTTTAATTACATGGTCCAAGGATTTTAAAATCTTAATTAAACTGTTGATTTTAAGTGTCAAATATGCCCTAACAACATTAAAACCCTAAAACCTAAAACCTCTGCATGTATTTATTATTGAATAAATTTGGTCTTAAATATTTTGTCAAGTTCATTTAATTTTTTTCCTAATTACACTTTACCAAATTATGAAGTTTACATTGTTATTTGGTTATTTAATCATGTTGAATTTCAAGTTGCCCACATAATTAAGAGTTTTGGTTTGCCCAATGTTCAAATTCTTTTTAGGTCTACCAAAACATTTGCCCCAAAATATTAGATTACTCATCATTTTTTTTCATAAGCTTAACACCCTTCCTTCCTTTCCTCTTCCTATTTTTTCATTGTCAAAAGCTAGGCAGCATGTGGAAAAGTAATGAAAAGCAATCTGATTATTTGGGGCCAAAAGTTTATTAGGAAAAAAAAAATCCAAAAAAAATAAAAATGGGTAACCTAGAAACTCTAAAGTTGACATGCAATTTGAAACTCATTTGGGCATCCATAAGTTAAAGTGGGATTGGTAATTTAGTGATGTTGTTGTGAACATCTCCAACAATGTTGAAATTATGTGACCTTGCAAAAATGTTTTTTCACGTCTAAGTTCAATTATATATATTTTTGCAACTCCACCCATAAAATGAAACTAGGATGATAAATAGGTAGGGGATTTCTAATAGCAAACCACTTGGACCAATCGTTATGATGGGCCAATCAGAAACATTGAATAACAATCAAATCATATTTCATACACTCTTTTCTATGCCTTTTACCAACCATCATAAACTATGCAATTTTGTCGAACCAAAACCATTTTCATAACCCAAATTGACATGTTTTGACTTTTCTTCAATCAATTTTACTGTGTACGATCACATACTAATTAACACCTATGGGGATGCTTTTACTCAAGAAGGTGCCAAGTGTGTTAGGTTAGCTACTCAATTAAGTCGCACTTAATTAGAGATAAATTTGGTTAGTTAAATTGATTAGTTTTATTTTGAACCAGTTCAGGTGTGAACAAGGTTCAAGATATTTTGTCATGGGATATAATCCTTAGTTGTGTGATCTCAAATCACTTTTGGTGATTTTACATTCCAAGGCATAGTGTTTTCATGTTTGCAAGTTTGTTTTATGTTTTGTAATTTTGTTTGATTCATGGTTTTTTATTACTTCTATGTTTTGGGCTTGAATTCCCATTCGTTGCAGGTGAGTCATATTTAAATATTTTGGAGTTAAGCTCTTTCCATCACCCCCTCAAGGTTTGGGCATGAGCGAAAGCTCACATGCCTTGGTTAACCAAAGATAAAAGGGTTCAAGGTGGTTCCAATCCAAGTTTCATTTTTTTCATTTTTTTCTAATTTTTCGAACTTAGGGCGCAACTTCAACACTAATCGAAACCTACCATCATTTTGATTTTTTGATCCATTTGAAATATTTCATCCAAATTTTAGATGAAAAGAAACTTTCATCCATTTAATCATAGGTAGCTAATGGGCAAGTAGGCATTAATGATAGTGTGGGTAGGATAATTAGCAAACAACCCACCTACGAGCATATACCAAACAATTTGACCCCTAACACTAGACAAAAAATTCATTTTTCATTCATTTTCATTTTTCAATTTCAATTTTCATTTTGAATATCTTTGGAAATTTTTATTTTCTGCATACGAAATCAAATGCACAAATTGTCATCACTATAGAATTTTTGGAGAAGACAACTACATGCATGTGAAGTTGCAAAAGTTTTGGAAACAAAAGGTTTTGGAGGCCATAGGTTGATTTGACATTTGTGGAATTATTTGCCATTCAATCTTTGGGAATTCAATTTTCACATATATGAAGGTGGAATTTGAAGCTTTTTACATTAATGAGTTCCTTGTAAATAACACTTCCATCATGAGATTTTTCTAACCATTTGGAAATAGGAAGTTTTGGAGGTTCATTTTAGGCGTAAGGTGATTTGTGGCCAACTTTATTCGTACCAGACATTTGGTGGTCTAACATTATGCTAGTAAGTTTTATTTTCTAGACTTTATAGGTGGAGTGTCACACCATCAATGAGGATGGAAGCCTAGGAATATCATGATGGAATCTGATTCCAAGGATCAAAAGATTTGAATAGTTGTCATGATTCCTATGCAAGAATCACAAAAGTATATATTTGTGTTACATGATTTGTGCATCTCCACTTGTGTTTGTTACGTTATGTCTTTTGTCTATTAACATGTTGGTCAAGTTGTCATGTGCTTTCAAGGGGTAGGGGATAATCAAGGTGTGTGTTATTCAACTACACCTGGGTGGAGTGTCACACCATCAACAAATGCAAAGGATTTGAATACATGTCATGATTCCTATGTAGGAATCACAAATGTGGATATTTATGTTGCATGATTTGTGAATCTCCATTTGTGTTTGTTAAGTTATGCCTTTTACCTATTAACATGTTAATCATGTTGTCATGTGTTTTCAAGGGGGTAGGGGATAATCAAGGTGTGTGTCATTCAACTATGACCTAAAGGTGAGCACGTGTTCTTAGGTTGGCCTTTTGGTAATCATGCTTACTATTAAATGTGAAATTCCAAATGAAAAGCTATGTGTCTTCCCACATGTGTCATTAATGTCGCAATAGACCTGAAAGTTATGGTTGGTGTGGTTAATGGTCATGCATGGGACAAGGCCACCACCCAACCTTGATCACTAAATAGGTCTTATTTGATTCCAAATTTACCCAAACATGTTAATTGTTAATTGAGGTTTAAGTTGTATTGGAAGGTGCAATTGCGGACATGTCTAGATTTGATCACCATGATGTCCCATTGTTTATTGTTGTGATGAAAATGGGTTGATGACCAATACATCACCTTGTTGTGTTCACAATGTGCTCTAATTTTATTGGCCTTGTGACATGTTTTTGTTAGCCATATAGGTGCAACATCCCTGGGTTCATGTTATGAGGTTTATGTTTTGGGGTTTAGTTAAGTTACACAAGTTCAACATCCTTGTAAATTTAGTTTGAGCCATCATAGGTGTATCATTATTTTGTGATTGGATTTTAGGGAGGATATCCAAATTAGGGTTTAGGGTTCATCACAAAGGTGACATAAAATTCAAGGATAGGGATATTATTATTAGTGGTTTCACTAGGCTTGGGGTGTGATTCAGACCACTCACATCACCTTCACCGACATTTGGGGTAGATTTTTAAAATTCAAACTTAGGTTTACCACCAAGTTTGACTACCACACCACATTTGTGGGACATGGATGACATGTATGGAGCCACCAAAGGGCTTGTTGATATTTAGGGGCAATTGACACCAATATTGAGATAGATGATTTCATCCAAGAGTTTGATAGATGGTGTGATATGTAGCAAATGCGTAATCTTTAATTGTTCACACCCTTCATGGCATGGAAAAGTTTGTTTCAACATTTGGAAAAGCTATCTATGGATGATTATCATGAATTCAGGCATGCCCATGAAATTCAAATTGAGGAATGGTGATTATATTAATGTTCCAATTATGTTTTTATCACTAGGGGAATTGTGGCCCCAAATGGTGCAATGGTAATTCTTAACATTAGTTCAACAAATGGAAGCGGAAGCACCAATGGTAATGGAACCACCAAAAGTGTTGGAACCACTAGAAGTCGTGGAATTACCAAAGGTGGTCGTGCGAAGGCATCCACTAGTACAGGGGGTCCATTGCCCACATTTAACCTTGTTGTGGAATTTTTCCATGAATTGCAATAGAATTACCAAGGGGTTAAGGCAGAAAAGTTGTGGAGTTTCTAAGATTTCCAACATAAGCCTTATGAGAGTATACGAAAGGCCTATGCATGGATGCGTAAGTTGATCATGGTGACATAAGGTGTCATAGAAGCCCAAGTAGTTTAGTTTTAGTATGGGATCCTAGATGAAAAACTTAGGTGTCAAGTATGAAATGCCATTTTATTGCAATTTGCCCAACCCACTTTGGCTAATGTGTTTCAATTGTTAGCAAAAATTGAAATGAACATGGTGGAAGAATGAATCATCACCCTTGAGTTTAATATATTAAAAACCCAGGAATTCGCTAGCACCATCAGGTCAACAATTACACGATCATCTAACCAAAGTTACACCACCAAAGGCCAAAGGGCCCAAACTCGATTCAAGTGGTGGTTTCACATCCTATTCAACGAAACAACATGGAAAAAACAAATGTGATGGGCTTCATAAAAAGAAAGATTGTCCCAATCCACCACATGCCACAACTTCCAACCTTAATGGCAATCAAGGATATACCCATTGTAATGCATATGGGCATGATGCCAATCATTGTTTAACATTTCACCCATAGTTAAGGTAGGGCCAATCATAAAACACTAATGTTAATAAGGGCGAAACTTTTGGGAAGGGCTAACACTAGTAGAAAATGAACAAAATACACTTTCATCATTTGATTGGTCATATATGTATTACCGCTTGCAACTAGGATGTGACTTTTTTGGTGAACAATGAGAATAAGTTATGTGTTGCCATGTGCCCCAACTTTTAGTAATTAAAAATATTTTTTTATGATTGAAATAATCTAAAACATTTATTTTAATGTTTGGATGGTTTAGATTGTGACACGTTGTGCAATAGAAATTTACGAGGTGGCATATTAATTGAATTTGTCCTAATTAAATTTAAATCAATATTTAAGTATGTAGGTTGAACTAGGTACCTACCTACGTATATACCTACCTACCCATTTAAGTTAAACACCTTTCTAGATAGTATCTATTTACTTAACTAGGCCAAATACCTACCTAGGTAAGTAAGTTAAGGAAGTAAGTAGTTAGGTGTAAGTACATGAATATTTTTATTTAATTTCGAGTTAAGTTGTTTTTATTGATTCATCCCATGTGCCCATGTTTTTAAATATGAAATTGTAAGACAAAACACATTGTTTATATACTTTTCAATGAGAATGAAAACCAAAACATATGGGATAATTTTTTAAAATTGTACGTCATTTGTGACTAAAAATGTTTATTTACAAAATACTTACAACTAAAAAGTTTATCCCATATGTTTTAGCTTTCATTTTCATCTTGAAAAGAATATAATTAAATAGGTAAGTGACAACTAATTAGTTAATTAACTAATACACTAATTAATCAACTAATTAATTAATAGAATTACTAATTACTGGATGGATAAAATATAGACAAATTAATTAATAAACTTGCCAATTTATTAACTAACAACTAAACTAGAAATTAACTAATTATTTATAGTAATTATCATCAATATATTATGATTATTCAATTAATTATATTATTAATTTTCATTGAATATTATTTAATATATTATTTAGATCAATAATAATAATAATAATAATAATAATAATAATAATAAATTTTAATTATATATTAACTTTAATGATCTATCAACCAATTTAATTAACTAATAATTAGCTAATTATTAATAACTAATTAAATATTATTTTAAGAAAATAAATTAATATAATAACTGAAATAATCAGTAATTATTAATTATTAACTATTAATTATAAAATTTGAGTACTACTGTTTTTAATTTAATAATATGATTAAAACCTAGCCAAGGCTAAATATTTTATTATAATTATTCCCACAATTATTTTCATTTTTATAGTTAATAATAAATTTAAATTTAAATATTTAATAGTAAAAATAACATTAACTCAATTATTATTGTAGCTAGTTAATAGCCAAGGTTAACTATTTTATTTTTATTCATATTATTAATTCACTCATTATAACTATTTATGAACTATTACAATAAATATTTTATATTTTTAATAAATGTATGTTTCCTTTTTTTAAAATCATTAATTATTATAAAATATAATAATAATAATAATATCAGTAATTTATTATAATCATTTATTAATTCATAGTTAATAAATATTAATTATAAATTTGAAATATAAAAACTTAAAACTAGATATTAATATTTCTTGATAATTATTATTATATAGTAATATTTCATAATTGATTATTTATAATAATAATAATGTAATTTGTAGCTAGCCTAGGTTAGTTATTTTATTATTATTATTATTATATATGATTATGTCACTTGTTAGAGATATTATGATTTATTATAATAATTTTTTTGGTTTTGAATAAATAAAAAATTAATTCTTAATAAGTACATTAGTCATTTGATAATATGATATATTAGATTTTTAGTAGTTATTCAGTAATTATGTAATTATTTTTGCTATTATTCTAATATCATCATCATTATGATCATTATGTAGTAAAAATTTATTATTTAAAAAATTGATCAAAGATAATTTTTAAATTTCATTTTTTATTACATGTAATTAATATAAATACATATAATAATAATAATAATAATAAATGTCATTTGTAATAATTTTAAGAAGTATAATAAGATGGTGTGGACAAACTTGTAATATGGGCACCATATATTTGGTAAATATCTTACATAAAATTTTAATATATTCAAAATATACATTAATTAATGTAACTATAATATCGAGGCCATTTATGCTAATAATAATACTTGAATACACATGCAATATGGTTGTTCATATGCATTCGAAATATACATTTATAAATCTTAATACATCCAACTATATTGCTTAGAATTTATAAAATACACCTTTGTATATTCATAGGGTTACAACTAAATTGGTCATGTTTGTAATTAATGGGACATAAATTGTTATTCACATGTAAAGATGAACATCAAAATAGTCGCAAACTAGTTGTATTGTAGTCACAAATATGACCAACACAAGAAATAATTGTAAAAATTTCTAGATGTAGTTGCAAATAACTAATAGTCACATGTAGTCGCAAATAGAGTGATTACATTTTGGCTAATTTCTACTAATGTAAAATGGGAAAGGTGTGGCCAATAAAAGGTCGACCACCAAGTTAGTTCAAGGCTAACCCAACACCATGGAGGCTAGGTTTGCATGGTTGGAGGCCTAATCACAAGCATGGTGGCCCAAGTGAAATCTACTGCATTTAGGTCAAGGAAGGCCAAGGATTGAAAAAATGTCCAATCATATGGTTTAGATGTTAATCCATGATTATTTTGTGTAGTTAATTTTTCAAAACCGGTGGCACTAAATGAAAGTATGCCACATATGTTAGAAGATCATGGGTTATGGGCAACATATGATGGAAATCATAACATGATTTCCACAGTTCCATTAATGATAAGGGTTAATGGTTGTGTGCCAGAACCATAAGGTGTTGATGAGAGATTAGATCCTCAACGTGATGAAGCTTAGTGTTAGGTGTGGCTCCCAAAGTCATTTAGGTTCACAAACACCATTCCCAATCTAATGGGGGTGTTAACTTTTGATGGGGTACCAAGAAAGGCACCTAGTTCTATTTCTAAGCCCAAGGCACCCACAAGTTTAACGGGGGTAGTTGAAGCATTGTGTCAAGCACAATTGTTTTTTATTGAGACAATGGCCATTTTAGGTATTCAACCAATAGTTGTGTTTTGCTTGGCATGGCCACATTATGTGAAAATGGCGGGACCTGAAATTTGATGTTTAGGTTGGAGGATGTTTTTGTACCTCCTATAGTTCCCCATCTAGTTTATGAGGTTAATTGCACCATGGAGGTTTCCAAGGTTCAACCTAAATCTTGGCAGGTGCATGTGGCCAAACTTCATGACCTTCTAATGCGACTAGCCATTGATTGGGTCAATGTTATTCCTAGTGTTATGTTTTTGCATAATGAGGAAGGAGCTTTTCAGTTAAAAGGGGCATCAGCTCATTAGTATCAACTTGATAGGGTGTTGTTGGTGCTCGACCATTGATGTTGGGAAAGTTACTATCGATGGCAACATCCATGACTAGGATGCACCTTCAAATGGTGAATTGACAATGTTAGGGCCAGAGGGGATGCCAATCATTCCAACATCTCCATTGGATCCCAAGCCACAATGAGGTACATTGATTGAATTCCAAACATCAGCCAATCATTATATTCATTAAACTTGACACACTCTGTCATCACCAAGCCCACAATCACTTGTGAACGTTGGTAATGGACCTTTAGGTTGAACCCATTGTATACCAAAATATTCAATGGGATATTCCCAAGGATGGGATATATCTACTTGAGTTGTTTGGAGGCATTAAATTTAAATTAATTATAGTTATATAATATGACATTTTGGTTCAAAGATACCATAATGTGGAAAAGGATCCACAAGCTAAACAAACCTCCATGCGACATGTCATGACATTGCAACAAAGGTATTCCAACTTTTTATCAACATCAACTATAAAAGGTTATCAACGTTCCCTATCAGGCAACATCACCTTGCTGGGGGTGCCAAATTTGATCAAGGTTGGGCCAATTGAGTTGGTCATTTCAAGATGGTCGTGCCAAAGTCTTTCATAGGCGGGTATGGACCAAGGACTTTCAAATCCTAGCTTAGGTTTATTTTGGGAATTGATTTGTGTTTTGCAATATTTGCAACATACACAAATGCACCCATGTGTATATTTTTTCGAAAAATGTCCCACCATAGGGGGATTCTTAGCCAATTGTTTTGGCTAGTTAGTAATAGATTAGGGCTTGGATCAACAAGCCAATGGAGGTGGATGCTACTTCAATTGGTTCACGAACTCATCAATTTTGATGGATTTAGACTAACATAACACCACCAAAGGTGATCCAACGAGCATACCAATTCATTTTTAGGTCACCTACATGCTTGGTGGATGACATCTGAGATCCCAAATGCCATTCTTTCACAGTTTGTCATGATGACCAACCACCTTTAGTTATGGTCAATAGGATTGGCCTTCCACAGGTAGCCTTACTAACATTATTGAATTTTTCACATTCTCATGCATTTAGAATGGGGGCTTAAGGATGATTTGGGATTCCCATTCATCCAATTTTGAAGAACCCACTATAGATGAAAAGGAACAAGCCATGGGGTTCCACACTAGCACCATAGTTGTGCAAGGCATTTCCAAAGGAACCCATAGGTGGATTTTGGGGTAAGTTATGGATTTCAATTACCTCACATGGATTTTCACTTTGGTCTTAGTAAAACAAATACATTTTGCCCATTTACACCCACCCATTCCACCCCATTTTTTATTTGTTGCACCTCTTGTTGGGTTAGTTATGTCAGTGTAAGGGGGGGTGTGATGTTACAACATGACAAATACATCTTTGGCAATTGTGGGAATAGGGATGCCAAGGGAGATTTATGGGTGTGGAACAAGAAATTGATAATGTGGGGGTCACTAAGAGATGGTGGCACCTCCTTGCATTTTGCATAGCAATCATAGGCCATGCCTTTAACCGTAGGTGTTGGGAACATTCCATCATCTCAACCCAAGGTATAAATGATTGCAGAAACATGGGACCTAAGAATTGGCCCAACAGTTACAAGAGGTGAGGTGCATGGAACATGACAATTATTAAGATATTTCATTGGATGTTTTTATTTCAATTTGAAGGAATTGGGTCAGTTAAAAGGACAAGAGGTCTAAACCATATTGGAGGATGATAATCCAATCTTTAGGTGACCTTATAGGTTTAGTGAGGTGGAGAGAGCTTTGGTTCAAGCTCAAACAACAAAGTTGTAATTAGATGTTGGTTTAGGGGTAAATATGCTTTGGCAACAATAATGTTAGGCAAGAAGGACATTTTTGGTGATTGGAATAAACGTTGCATGTGTGGGGATTATAGTTTGGTGAATAAACAGACTCATCCAGACAAATATGTTGTGCCCCTACCGGAAGAAATCTTTGATGCATTTGCTCAAGCCAAGGTTTTTAATACCTTGGACTTAAGGCTTAACTACCATCAATTGCCATTGAAGGAGGGTGATAAAATTGAGACAACATTTAGTGAATTGATCCTTATGGGAACGATTATTTCTACCAATGGAAGTTTTTGCCATTCGGTTTGAAGAATGCCTTTGCAAAATTTCAAAGGGTCATGGATTGAATGTTCATGGGTCTTGGGTTTGCCAAATGCTACATTGATAACATCATTGTTTTAAACATGACTCCAAGAAATCGTATGCACCATTTATAGGAGGTGTTTGGAAGACTTTAAAAACATAACCTTAAGCTTTATCAAGGCAAGTGCAGGTTCTTTCATATTTAGGTGGAGTGTTTGGGTCACATGATTTATCTAGGTGGATTAGGGGTTTAGAAGGCCAAGGTTGAGGCCATTTCATAAATTCCCCAACTAACAAATGTTAGTTTGTTACATATTATTCTAGGCTCATGTAATTACTATTGGAGGTTTGTGAAAGGCTTTAGTAGCATAGCCAAACCTTTAACCCGATTAACACAGATTGACCAAATGTTCATTTAGGATGAGCCATAAAAGTAAGCCTTTCAAGAATTGAAAGCCAGACTTTCATAAGCCCCCATTTTGAGGTGACCCATTTGAAGATGATTATTCCAATTACACACTAATTGGAGTATTTTAGGGTTGGGAGCTGTGCTTACCCAATTTGACGATGATGGTTGGGAGTTTGTGGCGGCATATGCTAATTGATTCAACAATATAATGACAGCCAAGTACATTTCGTATGAGAAGGAGTGCCTTGTAGTTGTTTGGGTAGTTTATTCATTCTAATGTTATTTTTATGATAGCCCATTCACTTTGGTTACAAACCACCAGCTTCTGAAATTCCTGATGGAATCAAATTGATTCACATGAAAGTTGGTGCATTGGGCATTTGTCCTGTAGGAATATGATTTTCACATTGTTCATAAGGTTGGTAAGGTTAACCCAAATGTTGATGGATTGAATCGAAACCCAAATTCCAACAAAAAAGATACCATTGGGGCTTGTTAGCATGGTGATGTGGATTTGGAGATAATACCAGGATGGCATGTTGTTCACAACATATATTTGTACTTTATTGGGGTGTTTTGGGGATGTACCTTAAACTAATGGGGATAATGGTGATTCCCATGATGATCAGGATATTGAGTTTGAAGGCAATGGTGCCCTAAAAATCCATGAGAATGCACCTATTATTGAATATCTATAAGGAGTTGAAGTTTCAATTAGATTGACACACTTAAGGATTGAAACCAAGTTGTGCACAAGGCCAAACAATTCAAATGGGAAAGCAATTCCTTACTGTGAGTGTGGATAGATGGATGAGTACGTGTAATATTTCACCCAAAACAATGTGAGGGCCTTGTATGGCATGTTCAATGAAAAGTTGGGTCATTTTGGGATTTGATGCACACATAGTTTGTTTTAGACACAATATTGGTGGTGAAGGATGCAACTGCAAGTTTAACAATTTGTTTTTCGATGTATGGTGTGTGACCAAGTTCGTGCATCATTTAATGCACCTACACATTAATTATAGCCTTTTGTTGATTATGGGGCTAGGTTATCAATGGAGTTTGGATTTTATCGGCCCATTGAATTTGACACCTCAACAAAATTGATATGTTTTGGTTATGATAGAACATTTTTCCAAGCGGTTGGAATTGGTGTTATTGCCATATCATAGCAATGAGGGAGCTGCATATGCATTTTTGGATAAAGAGTTCAATAGGTTTGGTGCTATAGTCGAAGTTCTTATTGACCAAGGTATGAAATTCTATGGGGATTTTAAAGAGTTGTGTGAAAAGGCATTGATTGATCATTATATTACTTCACGAGACCATCATGAGGTAGATAGGTTAGCGAAATGCATGTTATAAACAATGAAGCAAAGAAAACGTAAATATGGTTTCCAAAAATGTCATATTAAGGATTGGGACCTACATTTATTATGGTTAACCATGGGATATAGGTTTAATCAACAAGCTTCCCTTGCATCATTTTCACCATATTTTTTGTTATTTAGTTGTCATCCTGAGCTACCAACTTCCATTCGATGTGATGTTATGGTAGTGGTGAGTTTGGATGATCCTTTAGTGTGGTTTCAAGCATGTGAACAATGGCTATATTTATTCCAATGTGTGATGCCTATGGCTACGAAAAATTTGGCAATTGCCCAACATCGAGATACATTACATTATACCACTATCCATGGAAGTGGTTATCAACCTCGAGTCCAGAGGTTTGGACAAGGAAATTATATATTTATTTGTAATTAACAACATCGATTACATTGAATTTAATTGTAGGACATGTTATTTTACATGTGCAAAAGGTTTTACCTTTAAGATTGTTGTTGTTGGAAGGTCAAGATGGTCAAACATGGAAGGACTATGTGTGGAATTGTGCACCATGTCATTTTCCCAATGTGGATGGCCAAATTGATCCATCCTTAACCATGGTTCTTGTTGACCTATGATGTATGTCATGTGGGTGATTTTCAAGAGCCGCCACTATGTTGATTTGTGATCAATGTTCCCAAGGTTGGCACATGTAATGTTTCATGCCATTAATGGAGGAAGTGTTAGTTGGCAAATGGTTTTGCCTTTGTTGCGTCCAATAGACTTAGGATCCTAGGGTCAAATAGTGGAACTAATCTAAGGTATTCTTCCATGGTGATTCACATTTGGCTAGGCATTTGAAGGATTACAAATACACAAATAACAATGGGGTTCACATTTGCACTTGACTTATTGGTCCTTTTGCTTTGGAACCAAAGTGTTAATCCATGATGGATTTCCATCAAGTAGTTTTGTAACATTATCTGGTTTAGAAGGACTTTAACCCTAAATAGGGAGGTAGTTTGGATGTGTTGTACCATGCACGATATTTCTATGTTATGTGTTATATGTGTGATAACAATAATAGTTATAGGCACTAACATAGGAACACATGACAAAGGTGAAAGTGCACCACCAATGTAGGTACTATTAGGTGTTGGTTCACTTGGGCCTTTTTCAAGAAGGTGAAAGTACCACCAATTTAGATATTTGTTCACCATGGCCCATTTGGGAATGTGGACATGGAAATAATATGGCCTTCACATCAATAGTCCACAAAGTGGACTTGACAAAGTGATAAAACTAACCTAACAAAATAATCAAATACCAATGTAGGTTGGCCCAAGGTTTTTTTCTTCAATTTTGTGATATTGAAAATGTGGATTTTTTTCCCAAAACATTAGTAAAATTAGTTGAATTTACATGGAACAAAAAACAAAAATTTCCCCATAAATTTTTTTTGATTAAATTTTAAGATATTTGGCAAAGTGGATTTGGGGGATTGTGTAAACAAATTTATTTTTTTATTTTTATGCACTTTGAGGGATCTCCCTTAGTAGAAAAACTCTAAGGTGTCATGCTAGGGGAAGGTAGATCCTTTTATTTTGAAATGTTCCCATGTTCCCATGAAACAACATTCATTTATGTGTGCATGGAGGTTTTTGTACTCCTGAGTTATCTTGAGGTTCTTGAACACTTTCAAGCTCACAACCTTAAATGGCCCATCCTTAGGAAAACCCACTTATACATTAACCTCTTGTTGTGGCACCACTATGGCCAAAGACCATGTATGGGCAAACTAATGCTTGGGTAATGCTTGGGTGTTGTTTGATGGCATGTATTATGCACTCACATTGTCTTTTGGAACTCATAGGACATGACCTAATTGGTCTTCTTCCCCATGGGTATGTTCGAGGTCATTAAGGTTGCTAAGATCACGAGTTCTTTGGGACCCTCATTTCTTCATTGAATTACTATTAGACTTTATCTATTATCTACAATGGCATAAATTTAAAACCCCATTCTACATAGTTGTTCATCTTTTTCATGGAGAAGATTTGTATGGGAGGAAGGGCAACAAAAAAAACATCAAGCATGAATAGATGATTTGTGAAATTTGGGACTATATCTTTTTAAAAGGTGTAATCCTTGAGACAAACAATCTTTCAATATTTGTTGTGGCAAATGTGAAAAGGAATTTGAGTACTCATGGTATTTGTTTGATCTCCACATCTCTATTGAAAACTTCATTTAAAATTGTTTGATATTTTGTATATATAACCATATAGCCATGTTCACAAAGTAGAAGTGGCTTCAAGTATTTTCACACCAATGGGTTCGGGTTTGGGGTTTAAAAGCGAGGAGATGTTGAACTCACAAAAGATGTTGAAATCCATTAGTAATTTCTTCATTATTTTTTCATTAATTTAGAAATTCTCAGTCGATGCGATTAATGTTAGGGATGTAATGGATGATACTAATTTTGTGTTTGAAACAACAAAACTTTGCCATTTTGCAATTGGCAAAGGAGTTTGACATGGGTGGAACAAATCATAGTTGTAGAGTTCTTCTCTGTGCACAGGTGTTGCCACCATGTTTGTTGAGATTGGGTGTTTTCAGAGTGAAGTCAACATTGCCATCAAGGTAATTCAAAAGAGAAATATGACCCCATGCCTTTTTGCAAGGCATTTAAAGATGACATGGTTCTACCATCTCCAAACAACCCATGATGATTATAAGCTTGCTTGTGGATCTATGGGTATGCACAAGGATTTCATTTGGAGATTCATGGACATGTAGACTAAACTTTTCACTCCCATTTGCCCACATTATGCACAACATGTCCAAAGTCCACTAATCTAAGGCCAATGTTAGTTTTGAAAAAAAAATAATGTATTAAAGTAGGCTTGTTTATTGTAATGATTTTGTCATAAGGAGAACTTGCTTACCAACATGAAACACTATTAGGAAATGCATCCTAGTTCACTTTGGGTTTCACTATATTTTTGAGTGAATTTGGACAATTTTACCTAGTGAAATTGTTTAACCCCCTAGTGAACAAGGATCAGTTGCTACGGACAATGATTTGTTTCATTAGTACCTAATGAAACAAGGTTACTCTCAAATGAATTACAAATCTACCAAACCATTCACTTGCTAGTTAATTAACTAATCAGTATGGAAATAAATGAAAATTTAATTATTTAATATATAATATTATTGATAATTTCATGATTTTTAAAGCTTATTATTTATTGACACGTGTCATTACCTACGCTAGGTTAAAAACCTAGCCTAAGTAGGTAGGCCACGTAATCAACCTAGGCCTCTAACCTAGGAATTCGATAAGAAAATATTCGGTCAACATACCATTGTTGACCACACACAACACCACCCACGAGGTTTGATCCTTTGATCTTTGGAATGAGGGCAAACATCCTTACCATCAAGTCCACTTGTTGTGATAATATGTTACATTACATTCTATTTATCAAATACTTCATTTTAAACATTACAAAAACATAAACTTTGAAAATTCATATATTATTGAGATTTTGTTCAAATGAAATGATACGAGTTTTTTTTTTTTTTAATTCAATAATGTACATAGTTACATTTATTTCCTTTTGAAAGTTTAAAATTATTTGAACAAAAAAAAAGTTGAATATCATTATTTAATAACATTTCAATGACCATTCTTTTGAAAAAAAAAGTTTAATAAATGGATTTTTGTGGTTAATATAATAATATTGCCTATGTTAAATTATTTTCAATTATTATATGACTATTTTTCATTAATTGAAATTATTTCACCCTACATTATTTACGGCTAATTATGGCTATTTTCAATTACTTTTGGTTATTCTAAGTTATTTTTTGTTATCTTAACTTATTCCACCTTAGGCTATTTTCAACTATTATAAATTTTTTGGGTTATTTTATGTTATTTTTGGCTATTGTAGATTATTTCAATTTAGACTATTTGCATTTATTATAAATTATTTTTGGCTATTTTAATTTATTTCACCTTAGGTTATTTTCAGTTATTGTAAGTTCTTTTGGCTATTCTATGTTATTTTTGGCTATTGTAGATTATTTCAATTTAGACTAATTATAGTTATTATAAATTACTTTTGACAATTTTAATTTATTTCACCTTAGGCTATTTTAAGCTATTGTAAGTTTTTTGTCTATTTTATTTTATTTTTGGCTTATGTAAATTATTTCAATTTAGATTATTTGTAGTTATTATAAGTTACCTTTGGTTATTGAAAGTTATTTCACCTTAAGTTATTTTTGTTTATTATAAATTATTTCACTTTAAATTATTTCTGGCAATCCTAAGCAATTATAATATATGGTTATTAGTTGTTCTTTTATTAGTACTATTGGTGGTTATTAATGGCTATTGGTATCTATTCTATTTGTGGCTATTAATGTTTTTTAGTGGTTATTCTATTAATAATTAATTGTGGTTATTCTATTGGTGGCTATTGGTGGTTATTTTATTAATGACTATTGGTGGCTATTATATTAATGGCTATTGGTGGCTATTTTATTAATGGCTATTGGTGGCTATTCTATTAATGCCTATTAGTGATTATTCCGTTGAAAGCCATTGGTGGTTATTTTATTGGTGGTTATTGATGGCTATTTTATTAATGGTTATTGTATTATAAATTATTGTTGGTTATTATATGTTATATTATAATTATTGTTGATTATCGTATTATAAATTATTGTTTGATATTCTATGTTATAATATCATAGGCCATTAGTAGTTAATATATTATAGGGTATTTGAAATTATTTTTCATAGGTTATTATTTTTTATTTAAGTAATTTTTACCTTAGGTCATTATATTTTGTTTTAGATTATTTTAAAGTTTTTATGCTTAGAATAAAATAATTTATAATAACATAAAATAAAATGACCTTGAATAATTTAAAGTATAACTTGAAATAACATATAATAATTTAGTGTACAATAATTTATAATAGCATGTAATAACATAAAATATAAGTTAGAATAACTAAAATAACTTAAAATAATATAGGGTATATCATAAACTAACATAGATAATATTTTTAAAAACATATAAATAAACCTATTTGCTATAGTAAATTGTAATAATGAATTATGTTAGTTAGTAATGAAACATGATGTCTACATAGTGATATTATAATGAAATAATTTTCACTATGTGAAATCAATAAAATGCAATGAAATTATTTCACTTTTAAAGTCCAATAGTGATTTAAGTTAGTAAATTACACCCCACTTTGGTAGTAGTGAAAGAATTTCTTTGGATTATAATGTAATGTGAAAAGGGGGGCTGTCTACTTATTGTGCAATCTGATCTAATCCTGGATTTTTGGCATAATTGTATCAACCGTCTTGTTGTGACAGCGCCCCATCATTGTTGCATGGGAATGCATGGCCGACTTGTTTCTAAGCTGTGTGGTGTGTGCAAGATTGGGCATGGCGGCTGGCATTGATGGAGCTCGATTCATGAAGGCGACGTAGCTGAGGATGGAGCGGGAAAAATGGAACGGCGTTGGATGACTGGAGGAAGCTTCTGGAGGAAGCCAACGGGGAACTGAGGAAGGGAGATTGGGTGTCTGATGGAGAATAGAAAAAAAAGAAGAGAGTGTGGTAGCTGAGTAGCAAGAGTCTTGACCACGAGAGTGATCTTCCGCTACGTCTGATGGATGGTCTAGCTCGTTGCTGCAGGAGGACATAGAGAGAGGGAGAGAAGAGGAATTAGAGGGACAATCAGTGTTTCTTGTTTTTGTAAGAACTCATGCTCGAGGGCCGTGTTTGCGCTCTCGGACTGTACATACTATCCATGAATGATAATCCAAGCATTTTCCTCAGAAACATCTGCGTACAGTGTGTGACCATAGCCGTGCGTCGTGTTGAGCAATGCATTGCCGGGTCTGTCAGTCTTGAAGTTGCAAGTGGGTCAATGAGCGATGGCAGGAAGGTAGTCCGAATCAGGATAGATTACGTGTCTGCGCAATTGCAGTGGATTGTTAGATCACAAGAGCTAAGGGTCTGTGGGAACTCGCGTCATTGCTGTGGGTTTTCTGGATCCTCCTTTTTGGTTACAATAACTCTTTGATTTATCTAATTGAAACTGAAAATATAGCTTGGTGTTCACAATTTATTATTGTGTTTCATGATGTTTGGATGTAATTTCTTTTACAATATCATAAAGAAAAAGAATTGGTTATATTTTTATGCAAATGTTTCATTTATCAAATTGAAATGGAGGTTCACAATTTGCTTGTAGATTAGTTTTGAAGGAAGCTAATTTGTTTGTCATGTTGAGATCTCCCAAACCATAGCGTTTCTTATTGCACTCTTGGTACCACTGGCAAGTTGACATGAAGGAAGCTAGTTTGTTTGTCATGTTGAGATCTCCCGAACCATAGTGTACCATTGGAAAACCCTTGCTGAGTAGATAAGGGTGTATTAAGTTGCTTTCATAAGGTTTTGATCTATGAGAGAGAAGTTATTGAATATTGAATTATTTTTTTCATTGAAATTTCATTTGATTCAAAACTAAAATTTATAAGGGAATTTGGATGTGCTATTGGTATTGTCGCAAAAATTTTGATGAGAAGGATTTAATGAAGGTGATTTGGAAAAAAAATTAGACATCAAGTGCGAAAAAGATATTGAAATTTGAGTAATTTTTTATCATAGAAAATTCAATTAAATTATAAAAAATGATTTTGAAGGGAAAAAATAATTGGGTAACCAATTTTCACTTGAGCCAAGGGCAGTACATGCTACACTAGTTTGAAATTAAACAACCATTTTTGACATTTTTAAATTTCTTAAAACAACTCCAATAATGTCTTACACATTACATTTTGGATAAAGTATATCATATAAATTTAGTTTGAATAAAAAAATGTTGTTTGGGCCAACAAGTTTGTAGAGGATTTAGTTGCATTAAATATCTTTGCACAATAAAAAAGATTGTTGTCCATTTGCTGGCTATACCGACTAGGTCAAGTGTTGCACACATGTTTCTTTTATTGGTGAATTTTTGCCAATTTTTGACCTAGAAAATATGATCTCAACTTATACCAAAAACTTTTCATGGAAAAGATTGATCTAGATTGACCAAATTTCAAAGGGGTTTTTTTCCCCCCAAATTGCTAGATTTTGATGATAAGTTTGAATAAATAGCCATGAATATAAAATGGTTTTTATTTTATTTTCCCCCCTTGCTTTCATGTCTAGTATGGAGCCAAATGTTATTAAATTAATTTTTGGATGATTGCCACTTTAACTAGATCAAAAAACCCTTAAAAAAAACCTTATGTTGCACTTAAATTATCTTTCAACTTCATATTATCTCACTTTCATATTTATGGGATGAGGTTGAAAATTAAATTTTACCATGTTTGGAAAATAATTAAGCCCACTTAGATGAATGGTCCAAGGTCCAAATTTGTAGAACCAATTCAGACTCATTTGAAGCAAATTGAATCCTTGAATTGGACCCTACTTTGGACCTTAGCTTGCATATGGGTTCTTTAAATCATGAGCTCTCCTATTTAGCTTATCTTTGTAGTTTGAACTAATTGATTTCCCCTCCAAAATGGTGCCATATAAATTTAGTTGTGATTTGCCACTTTTTGTCTTGGATTGTCATATCAAGGCCCATGGGTTCAATTTATGGATCTCATCCAATAACATTGTTCTACTTCACTAGAGCTTGGAGCTTGTATCCTCATTTAAAGTGGCCTTTACTACCCCTTTTAAACATAACTATTAACCCAAATAAGTGGTATGGGTGAAGTTCCTCTTCATACACAAGGGATTGTGTCAATGTTTTAGTACACCCTCGCTACTCAAAATTGATAGATCGAAACAAGGGAATGTTGATTGCGACTGACATGCAATGCCTCAAACTTTCAAAGAAAATTCCATGATGATTAAATCCTTTAATGACCGAATTATGAGTGAGATCTCTTTGTCAAAAACCCTTAAGACAAAGAAAAGTTCACAACATGAAGATCATGAATCCATTCCTTGTGTTCCTTAGAGTTTCTTCACTTGAATGAACAATATAAAAAACTTGGTGATTAACATGTCCAAGTTGACAACAAGAGTTAGATGAAAAGAAAAGTTATAACATAATATTTTGTACATTTTAGAGGTACTTAATCTTTTTTGGGAAAAGAGAATAGTTTTTTTTTTGGGGGTAATTTTTATTATGTAGATCCTTTTGCTTTTTATTTGAGGCTAGTTGAAGAATCAAGTGTGTAGATCAACTAATTTTGTAAGAATGAGATTGTCTATTTCTTCAACCTAAAATTAGAAACTAGAAAGGTTGAAAAGGGCTGAAGGAAGACCAAAGAGATCTAATAAAAAACACATTGAAGAACAAGGAAATAATTTAGTCTTCCTATTGAGTTCATGCTTGGTCATGAACATGTTTTTTTTACACTCCAAGAAAACAACATCCTCATGATTCAATGATGACCATACCCTAAATTTATTTATTTATTGTAGGTTTTGAACATATCATTAGACTTGCTTAAAAATAATTAATGTTTTTGGAATGTGCTAATACCTAAAGCAAAATAAATTTAGCATTTACATTTGACCCAACATCCTAAAATCTAAAATACTTTATTTATTAAGGAACAACCTTGTACCTAAAACTTTTAGATTGACCATACTTTCTTCTTCATACATTTCTTGTGCATAACAACCCCATATCATAATACCTTGACAAGTTCAACACATGTTTGTCAAATAATTAATTAAATTTAAATATTCCATTAAAAAAAATTCAAAAGATTCTTCATTTTTAATTTTCAAAAATTTTTTTTTGGGAAAATTAAAATTTGAAAACTTCAAAATTTCTTAATATAATATAATTTGTGTTGGTGTTGCCAAGGTCCTATAATACAATGATGAAATAAAAGACAATATAAGTGTGAACTCACTTGAAATGGGTTCGTTGACCACATGGGTAACATAAGATATGGGATTTCATTTCAAAATATTAAATATTTTCATTTATTAAAGTTATTTGTAAAGTTTTGTGATTAGGGGCTGAGAATGACCAATTTCGGCATAATAGGGCATTAAATGTGTAATTGTAGAAAGGAAGAAATGAATAAAATATTGATGGCTAAAAGCTTCACAAGGAAGACAAAAAAAAGAAGGCGAAAAAAAGGCCAAAAGACAAACATCTCGTAGGAACCAAAAAAAGGGAGAGAGTTAGTCCCTTTTGTGGTAAGAAGTTATCTCACCCACGACCCTTTTAATGTTGCCTGCATGCAAATCGTGAGATCTAATAATAATAGGAGGTTTATAACATGCATCACCTGTTAACACAATTTTCTTCTCTATAGTAGAAATTAAAACATGTTGAAGAACAATATTAACATGCAACTTGAAAAATTGAATAAAAAAAGACAAGGATAAATGACCTCTCGATTGTTTAACATGGAAAAAAAGGGCACAATCCTTGATGAAACGATCCATATCACATTTAAATGCACCATGCACCTCCATGGCCATCAGAATAAAGTGGTGCCTTTCATGAAGCTCTTTATACTTGTTGATTTTAACAATGGCATTAAATTTCACAGCTACATTTGTTGGTCGACTAATGACACTTGAAGCCACTATCTTTCACATTGTGTTAGTAACCACCACATTGACAACGAAGACTTGGTCCTTTTGAATCATGTAGAAAATTGTTTGTAATGAAACTCTTAACATAAGGGCGTACCATTGTTCTCTCCATACAACATGCCCATTCTTTCGAGCAAGGGCATACATGATGTATCAAATGAGGTCATGTGTGACTATCCAATGACCTCTAAAACGAGCAATGAATTAAATGTGTGCTAGATGCATCCAACCTATGTCCACACTCTCACATGAGAAGATTGGATGCCGAAGGTTGAATCAAATTGAGACGAAAATGTAATGCCAAGATGAAAGTAAAGTGTGCGATGCGAAACGAATGGATTGAAGTCATGAACATGTAACTAGGAATAAAAATTATACAAAGTGAAATAACTAAGACCCAAACTAGTTTTTTCACCAATTTTGATGGTCAATTGAATTTCATCCTATCTTTCCTTTTTCATGAGCGCCTTCATGACTATTACATATATTTTCATTACTCTATTTGTAGAATTATAATGACTAGTCTCGATCCTAAGTTTCAACATTTCATAGTAAGATTTAATAAAATTTCCTTATTTTGCGAATACCATTGAAAGAGGGGAAAGGGGGTGAAAGCATGCCCAAGCACAAGGTGAAAACAAGGTGACTTTACATATAACTCTATTGTGTTGTTAATGGTGGAAATTTTCTATTAATTAGGGCTAATTGAATGTGTGCATGATGGACATTAAAACCTAATGCATTTCAAAAATAATGAATGACTAATGAAATTGCTAAAATAATATGGAATTAAAAGTTTAAAATGTGGACTACAAGTTGGTTTCAAATATTGGGAATATTTTAAAATGGCACTGGAAGGTTATTTTTTGGTGGGTGGGTAGGGGGGAAAGTAACAACCATTGGTCAATTTTGTGTAGACTTAAGGTGGGCTATCAACACACAATAGTGGGGATTTCATTTTTTGTGGATTTTTAAAGGACCAACTAAAATGTTTTTGGTTGTTAACAATGTGGAATGTTCCACTAAAGGTTCCAAACTACAAATTGAGTAAATATATGAATATGGTTATTTCTAGGGAGTTGATTAATTAGCCTAAATAAATGCCACTTGGTAATGTAACATGGGCCAAGTTACTTTTTACTTGAACAAGCTTGGGATCATACAAATAGTCATGTTTTCTTTAGCGAGATGAGACATTAAAATTATCATGAATTGTATTGATAACATGGACAAAATTAAACTTTGAAAATAAAATTGACAACAACGGTAAAATTAATGTGCGTAATTAAAATTGATGACACGAATGAACCATATTACACGGATGAGTTTATGTTCATGATGCCTTACCACATGGATCAAAATTAATATCAAAAGCTAAAATCATATAACATTGATGAAGTTTATAAAATCAATTGTGAAGTATTTCATCGATAAATTCAACTTAGACATGGATGAAACTACATTCATGAACAAAAATGATCATCATCCATCCATATGTCCAATTTGTTTGTTTGTTTATATGTATGAGGTCTATATTTACTTCCTTATAGACCTCATTTTCTCCATAGTAGGTGAGCTAACATAATTCAATCCTTCCTTACTATAGACCTACCTCATTACCTACAAAATGCAATTGTCTTCAATCTCCCTCCATTCTTCACATACATCCTTCTATAAATAAGGACATGACTCAAAAACCAAAAGATTGTAAAAACATGAAAATTATTTGAAAATGTTACACTCTAACCCATCTTTAAGTATACAATTTAACTATATGCCCAAATCACAATAAGCCTTATTTTCTTCAATAATCGAATCAAATTGTTATATCGACATTTTATTTCGAGATCATGGACCTTTTTATTTATTTGATTCAACTATTTCAATGTGAATTCAAATTTAAATCCACAATCAAGCCTTATTCTTGACCAATTTTCAATTTACCCTTCCAAACCATCTACATGAAGATGAGTACTTTTAGTTTTGCATCATGAGGAACATTTTCACAATTTTGTATTGATGATGTTCTTTAATGGGTTGTTTGGATTTTCATAATTACTGAGAATTTTAGTGATAATGAGCCTTTGAGTCATGTTGATGCATTTGGAAAACGTTGCCATCTACTTGAAAGTAATATCATAAAAGCATAAGGTAATTTACATGTAAGAATATTCAATAATCATGAGTGAATCTATATGTTAAGATAGGTGTTTGTTATGTTTTGGGACCATCCTTCAAGGCTCCTAAGTTGTGTGGTTCCCTTGTGATGCTTTGAATGCCATTAAAATGCCCTTGAAAAGGCAATGTGCACGTTTTTCATTGCCTTGCATGTTTGTCATTTTGTAATTTTCGCACTAATGGAGCAAAAATGATCAAAGTTAGTGCCTAGAAATCAATTAAAAAATGTTCAAATGATTTTTTAGAATGAATTTTTTAGAAAGTCATGTCTATTAGAGCATTGAAGAAGTTTGTCTTAAAATTTCTTAATATCTATATATTAAGATAAATGTTTTTAAAAAAATATTTTTCATAAGAATTCTTAAATGAAGCCTAGAAAAACATTGGGATGGGTGACCTCACAAGAGGCTTAATCTACTTGGGCCAATGGCACAAGGGCCTACTAATGTGTTTAAAAATTGTTAAACACAAACCCTTTTTCAATCATAGTTTAATATCATGGAACTTGTCTTGGGTTGAAGCAATAACAAAGATGGGATTCATTATTCACAAAGCACTAGAAAACAAATTGAAACATATGTCATGTCATGGAAACTTAGGTTATGAAAGTAACATTGGTTTCATTTTTTTGCTAACTAAAAAATGAAAGTAAAACTTAATATAGGAAAAAAAGTTGAATTCCCACATAAATTTTTTTTGGAGGCTTGGGTTCAAGTTCTAATGCTAATTGGGTCATATTTGATTTTGAATTGATCATATTATCAATTGGGTTTTTAAAAATATTGGTGACCAAACTCAAATTGAGTTACCATCTATGAATGTTAGATCATTAGACCCATGAGCAATATGGTCACTACAAAATAAAGACATACAATATTCCATATGTATGTTTTTCATCTATAATCATTTCATTCATAAAGATTGATGTTAATATAAGAATAATTTTGTTATAATACATTCAATTTATGTCTCTATCCATGCATTTTTGGACCATGAAGAGGTCACAACTCTGAAAGCATAAGATATTGGCACTGCTTCCCAGATGTGACATATTTTTCATTCATCCGCATACCATTCATTTGCAAGGATGATAATCAGTTATCATCGGTTTTAATTGGGAAAAAGTGTTGTCATGAGCATCTGTGCATTTTTGGGTTAACAACTTTTCATCCACAAGGTCTCACATTGATTCAGATTGTTTTCATCAAGTGTCTAAAGGTGCTTGCCATGTTGTTATTTGACTTCAAAAAGTTCAAGGATGAATTTTACAAGATCATCTAATTGGGTACTGAAAAGCTCTAGTGTGGTTTTGAGTAGGCAATCTAGAGCAACCATACAAAGAAAACCAAAGGAACTAATTGAGCAAGTATTCAACTCCTTCTATTTAGTATTTTAATGGAAAATGGGAAATGACTAGCATAATAGAGTTATCTGTAAAGTAAACCTGTCTTCACCCTGTCTTTGAGCCTCCTTTCAACCCCTATCCCCTCTTTCAGTGGCAGGCGCAAAGCAAAGACATCTTAATAAATCTCAGTATGAAATGCTGATACTCATCATTTAATGCACAAGGTTCGAGACTAATTATAGTAGTTGTACACGTAAGAGCAGTGAAAGTATATGTAGCAGCACCGGAGGCGCTCAGGAAAAAGGAAAGACACGATGAAACTCAGTTTATCACCAAACTTGATGGTTTTCCGAGTTTCACCCTTGTTGAATGCTAATGTACTATTTTGCAGGTTTTTTTTGAATCTCACCCTGTGTATGACCAAACTCAGGGTTCCAGTGCTGTGCCTGTGTTACTTTACGGATAATTCTGATAATTTGTGTTTTTCTGGTCCAAAATTTCACTACAAAATGTTGCAAATATTCCCTTCTTTTGAAGAAAAAATTCAAATTTCACCAAACAAATCAGCACATTTGGACTTTTATTTTTAGTTTGGTAACATTTTAAAAATTATTTTAAAAACTATTTAGATAGGTTCGAAAAGCCAATTGCCTTTTAATGCTAAATCCCTCTTGAGATGCTAGCAAATGATATAACATCAGAAAAAATAAAAATCATAGAACGCAAGTATTTCTCTTTCATATTTTTGGGTCTCGAAATGATATGATATGATACCATACTACATTGGCAACTTCAACACTAATTATATTATTTATAGAAAATTTGGAATTTTTTGAAAAAAATTCCAAACAAAAAAAACTTGTTAACGAAACTATTGAATCTTCAAGAATATTCTATTTATCAAAATTAAAATTTCAAATTTAATTAATTAATTGTTTGATGGACATGTCCCAAGATACTACTACTATGATATTTATCTTTCTTGAGGAAAAAAGTTAAAAATTATGAACTCAGCATGTGAAAGGCATTTAACAAGTTGTCCCTCATTTTCAAAGGCAAAAAAATTAATTTGCCTGCACTGGTTTATGTGTCATATTCAGGCACTTTTAAAAAAAAGGCTCATTGCTAGGTTTTTAAAAAAAAGCTCTTCATGAACATTAGAGAACATAATAACATGCTTGAGATGTGAATCATGGCTGTGGAAAACCAATTATGCTCTTGAATGGGCCCCGGCAATAAGATCCAATTCACCCATGACCCTTATTTGAGCTTTTTTAATCAATGTTTATCACATTCAACATAGATGTTAATTGTTTCCTCAGCCTCACTCATAAACATGAAAAATTGGATAATTGGCCATAAGATGGAGAGATTATTGTAGTACATAAACATGAAAAAATTGACAAGGTGAAGAAAGAGTGGAATACAAACACTTTCATCAATGAAATCGGTTCGTTTAATCTGAAACTGGTTCTAATAAGATAAAGCTTTCAAAAGTTGGATCCAATGTGATAGTCCCTGTGGGGGCAGGGACCAACAAAAGACAGGGTTAACCAATGTCTGAAAATGGATATATTTTGGAGCCAGCAAAGTGAGTATGTATGCATGCACATTGTATTTGGGAAGTCGTTGAAGGATTGCAAATGTGATAGGTGGTGAATTTAGGGTTAAGGTTTGGGGAAGCAAACAAGAAGAAACAGAAGTTGGAGGTAGTGTTTAGGGTTTTGGACTTTGCCTAGAGATGCATTGATTTTGAAAAATCTTTTATTGTTGTTCTCAACGTTGGGGTATATTTGTCGTCTCTGGTCTATCCCATGGTCAGTTGTATATTGCTATCTCACGAGTCACAAGCAGTGCAAACATCAAGATTTTCAGTGGCCAGGGTCCCAATGGATGCATGTGGAATGTTGTATATAAAGAGGTTTTGGAAATGTAATTTGTAATTGTAATTTTGTAATATGTACCATCAAATACACACACACACCTATGCATTAGGCACGGGGTTCAAACTAATATATATATTTATATACCACCAAGGCTATATTGATCCCAATATCAAGTAACCTTGGTATATCGCAGTACCTTTACCATTCCAGCATAAATTAAATTATTTTTAGTTTATTCGAAATTTTGAAATTTTATTTCTTATTTGTGCCAAAATTTTAATAAAATCAAAATTTTCACTGTCAGGGTTTGATTGAAACCCCAACAAACCCTCCAAGGACACGAGTTTGACAGCTGCAGTGGTGTATGAAAACACTACACTGTTCCATAGTGCTGTATGTGTTCTGTTTATTATTCTGTATAATCATTATGTGTTGAAATTTTCAAAATTAAAAAATCAAGTGTCAAAGTTAAGATTCAAAATTTAATTAATTATTTGACAATCTATTGTCGAAATGGTAATGGTATTATGGTATAAACCTGTCTGGCACATACCAACCCAAAATCAGACTTTGAGCCTAACACCTTTGAAGACTAGGTTGGTATGAAAGTTTTTAAAACACTTGATATCCCTACCATGCCATTAGCAAAATAATAATAATAATAATAATAATAATAATAATAATAAATAAAATAAAATAAAAATAAATATAGGTACCTGTATCAATGGGTGTGTTCAAAAGTTGATTTTCACCAAACATTGGTAAGGATCCAGAAGGGCGGCTGTTATGGGAATGAGGGCCCTAGTATGG
>Ga0209611_10003290_pt1 | contig 28095 bp, 24 predicted proteins | sample S1TSphgellanicum_3_FD_187693 | JGI IMG/M metagenome (GOLD analysis project Ga0209611, IMG submission 187693) | Host-associated microbial communities from peat moss isolated from Minnesota, USA - S1T2_Fc - Sphagnum magellanicum MG (SPAdes) (version 2) | ecosystem: Host-associated > Plants > Peat...
AAGGACTTTGCAAATTGAAATTATAAGACTGGATTATTTTTTACTATTAGAAGAAAGGATATTTTAAACCATTAATTTTTAGAAAATTTTAAAATCATCTAAAATCGTTTGTGCCTTGCAGGCACGGGTTACCACTAGTATATAATACCTAAGATCATATGTTCTCTCAAAAATCAATACTTACACAACACTGATAAAAACTTTTAAAAAAAATTGGTTGCTTTTAAACATTATAGGTATTTCCAGGGGTATTTCATCCCTGGAGTAAATCAGGCTCTTCAAGTCCAAATTTAACATTTCCTTGTTAAATATTAGCTCTAAGAAAGGTTGCCTTGGTGAGCTGCTGACCCACATTAGTCTCAAAATTCATTTAAAATATTTCTAAATATTACAGATACCCATGCTTAGACTAAATCAGGGTCTCTAAGTTCAGATCTAATAGTGTGGCCTGTGCCATTGGCCCAAGTGTTACCACATCCTCAACTGATTTTTCCTTCCAAAACCTGGTTTTGTGGAATTTATTTGAATTTTTAGCGCCAGAAGTCACTTTAAAATCAATATCTCCCACAATCTGAATCCAAATCTTACCAAATAAATTCCATTAAATCCTGCTCATCAAGATCTTTCCAATAGCACCAAAGGCACATTCCAATTCCTCTCAAATGTTCAGCTACGACTTAATTTAGTTTTCAGTGAAGAAATCATTCAATATTCAAGAACTTGTACACTGCTACTAGTCCAAATGCCATGAAACCAAGCCGATGCACCCTTCCTCCTTGAGAGCTTTCCAAAGAGACCGAAAATGTGATCTTGAAGCATCCTGGTTCGATGGATCTCATAAGTACAAAACAAAACAAACAAACTACCTTGCTTCATAGATAGATATTTTTTGGGCTTAATATGGTCACTAATATGCGTCACTCAAAAAGGTGTGAAGGTATCAATGTGGTTGCTGGTTCATCCTGGCTGAATAAGGCCTTACTCAGGAAGGTAAAGGTTTTACCTCTAATTTATTTTTGGGTCTCTTCTAAATATTATACATATTTCATCCCCTGAGCAAATCAGGGTCTCTAAGTTCAAATTTTGTTAGATATTAAAGTTTTTCGTAAAGTCAGGAAAACATAACACCATAACCCTGAGTTTGGTCCAAAACCGGGTCAGATTTTTAAAAAACCTGCAAAAAAATACATCAGCATTCAGGGGGGGCTGAAACTCAGAAAAGCATCACTTTTTGTTGGTGGTGAACAGAGTTTCATCATGGTTTGACCCCTCTCTTTCCTTTGTCTTGAGCGCCTCCACTGCTACTACACATATTTTCATTGCTCCTACCTGTACAGGTACTATAATTAATCTCGAACCTTGTGTATTAAATACTGAGTTCCAGCATTTCATACTCGATTTTATGGACCTCACTGAAAGAAAGGTTTGCATGTGAAAGGAGGCCCAAAGACAGGGTGACTTTATGGAAAACGGTAGGTGCTGGTTCACCCTGGCTCAACCATTAAGATTAAAAATTGCTAAGAATCAAGTGAAAGCGTACTTAAATTCCATCACCTGGGCCAATCAAAAGTAGTCCTTTTCAAACATCATTGTATCATGTGCATGTGCATATTTACATATCCAAACCCAATTAATTCATTGCTATGTACAGGCCAGTTTGCTGCTACCAGTGGAGATTCTCAGTTAGGTTTTGCATTAGGAAACAAGGGGTGTGTCACACTGTGGCCTTGCCATTTACATTAAAACATATCTTAAGGCGAAAGAAGAATTATGGAAACTCAAATATTTCACCATGCAGAAATATAATCTTCAAAAAAATACTCTTAAACACTCCAAAATCCTTCAAGATATCATAACTCTATAACTAATCTCAAGTTTCAACAAAAGCCAAAGTTTCATCTTTCAAAGATCCTCATATAAAAATAGATCTATTACTTAGTGGCCAAAATCCATTAAGTTACTATACTCTATAATGAACCTGAACACAATTATATCCTTGCCTCGGTAGGCAAGCAAGGCCAACAAAGTGTGTAAGTTTGTGTCGTGAGACTATCGATTCCTCCTCTGTCAGATTGTCATGTGTAGCCTACATACATAATCATTTTTGTACATTGCACTTGAGGTGTGAGAATGCATCTCAGCCATTAACTTTTCTATCAATTCATTATTGGGTGAAAAAAAGAGTTGGAAATTCTCTTGGAAATTCTGCTCCTACCCCACCTGTTGTTCAAAGCAGGCTTTTTAACTCAGTTAGGTCAAAAGGGTAACTGCAGAGTTGAGGGGGTGGGGAGGAGGGGGGAAAGGTGGGGCTCTAGCTAGTTCCACAAGTTATGGGTGTTGTAGAGAGGAAGAGAATGAGTTGTTGGCTTCATGAAGAGATGCTCAAAATTCTGGTCAGAAAAAAAAGCCTGAGCATTCCCAGTTAGGGACAATGGATTGCAAAGGCCTCTCTCCTCCTGCATGCCATCATTTTAGGGTTTAGGTTTTTTGTTCCCCTAATTATGTGACTCCACTCCCCATTGAGTACTTACAAGTAAGTTGGAGTAAGCTGTTCGAAATTGATGAAGACAGAAGAATACGACAGCTTGTAACCGACTTGTTCACAGGTTGGAAAGCAACAACATAACCGTCATGGATGAAAAGTCATGTAACCTTCCTTCACAATGGATGAAAGGATGAAAACTCATCTCCCAAGTCCTGTCCAGATTATGTATGAATGGAAAAGGATGGGTGAGAGCTTATGCTTGTTCAACAAGGGGGTGTGTCACACGCGGTGGCCTTGCCATTTACATTAAAAAGTATCTCAAGGCGAAAGAAGAATTATGGAAAATTCAAATATTTCACCATGCAAACATATAATCTTCCCAAAAATCCTTCAAGATATATGTTTATTGTTTACAATTTTACCTCCGTTTGGGACCAAAGAGTCCATTAGACGAAAGGTGGATCATGGAGGATAAATTGTCCTCTGGTATTAGCAACATGCCACAAACTTGGCCAAGGCGACCATGTTTGTAATCTGCATGAGCTCAGCAAAAGTGCTCGTGTGGGTGAGGGGCAAGGCCGAACAAAATCGTTCCCTAACTTTCTATGTATTTGGACAGGCAAGAAGCATATGCTCTTCATCCTCTACCTTCCCCAAGTTGCAGCCTCGACAAAGACTCTCAGCGTATGGCATGCCTTTTCACGCACCTAGCACTACCTCAAGTTGCATGTTGTCACGCCAAAATCGGGCTAGAGCTTTCCGCAGTTGAACACAACTGATGTCACACAAGTAGTTTTTACTTTCATATGACATACCCTTGAAACGCAAGTATTTTGTCTATACGCTAGTCCCAATCTCACAGTTGGTAAAAAGCTTTTCAATGAAAGCCAGCCACATATTATCCTTCACCTTTTTTTCACTCAACATTGTGTGGGGGAAACCTGAAGGGGGTGGGGCCCCAACCTCCTGAGTTCCCACCCATAAGTTGTGCGCGTTGCACCAAGGTACTTGGCTTTCCGCCCAACCTCTTACTCATGCTAGATGAGTCAGATGTATGTGCGTTATCTCATAAACCATTCCCAGCAATGATTAAGGAATCCCCAATTGGAGCACATGGGTCCTTGCAAGTTGGAGCACTGTTTCCAATGGTGGTTGAATCAAAGGCAGAAAACCTACCACCTCCTAGGGTTGATTCTGGAATAGCCATTTTTTCACGGATTCAGCCCAACATTTCTTTCCCGCAGCAAGCATAGCAAGTTGGGCTTCCCATGCCTTTCCCAAGATGTGGTTTTTGGTGACCGTGTTCACACGGTTATAGTATAGCAACGCTTGTCCCCATGCAAAGTGTTCAAAGGAGAATTTGCCAAATTATGCCAACACAATGGACGTGTTGGTGGTTTTTCGCACCCCGAGCAAGGACTTGAGGAACCCTCGATACACTACTTCAATAGCCTTTATTTTCTTGGAGTCCACCCAAACTTCACATGCATAACTTGATGTGGAACACACCGTGTTAAAGAGGTCACAACATAGCTTAACATCCATAATACGTAATTCCGCATAGCGACAGTTTAGTGCAAACAATGAGCACCTACTAGCAGCTGCATGATGTTCCACTACACTATTCAGGTTCGAGGTGGTCTCGAACATGATCCCCAAGTATTTGAAGGTCTGCACACGTTCAATAACATCACCTTCAAACATAAACTCTTGGCATGGGTTAGCAAAATTGAACACCATGACTTTTGTTTTTTTCACATTCATTATAAGTCCACGTTCAGCACAAAATTGTTGGAGTGCGTTTAATTGTTGTTGCAGTCCCACCTTTAATTTTGACATCAAAGTGAGGTCATCTGCAAAAAAAATAGCCATACGTGCACGTCTGCTAAGGTCGGTGCATCGCATTCTCTACCATCCAAGCACCCTTTTAGGGCATCCAAATAGAGCCCAAACAGGAGGGGGCTGAGAGGACAACCTTGCTTCACACCTTGTTGGCACCTGAAGTTGGAGGTGACACCCTCACTTGGGTAGTTGATCATAACTCTATAACTAATTTCAGGTTTCAACACAAGCCAAAATATCATCTTTTTGAAAATCCTCATGTAAAAATAAACCTATTATTATTTAGAGGCCAAAATCTATTCAGCTACTATACGCTATAATGAATCTAAACACATTATCCTTGCTTTGGTAGGCAAGGCCAACAAAAGGGGGTGGAGCATAAATCAGAAGGTGGAGAACCTCTCAATGATAGGTTATGGATTACTAGGTAACTGGTAGAAGTGTGCAAGTTTAACCTTGAATTTACTCTCTAACCTATAACAAAATTTGGTTAAATACTTAATCTTTGCCATATTTGGAGGGAAAATGAAAGGTTGAAATAGCCATATTTAATCCATAGGTTTTTTTGCACATAGCCAATATATATTGCGAGGTTTCAAAAGCTTTTCTGCTTTCCTCTCTCACTTGTAGCCAAATTTGAAATATTTGATTGGCTCATCACCAATATTTTCTGAACATTGGGCACTCCTCAACATAGAAAGCTTAAATATGTTTCCTTCCCCAATAGAGGCATGCTTTTGACCTTGGGTCCCCCCTTTTACAACTTATACACATGGAACCATGCCCAAACAATAATATGTGATTAAAAAAAAAAATGTTATTGGGAACCTCTTAGGGAACACTTGGAGAACTTGAAGAACACTTTGACAACCTGATGGGAACACCTTGTGAACTTGACAAGAACACAATGGGAACAGACCAGACACATCTAAGAATCCTATTGCATATTGGTGAAACACTAGAACATAGTAGGTAAATATGGCGATTTCAAAAGAATAAAGCTAAAAACCTGCCCAAATCCTCCAAAAATGCTGGCAATTTCATAACTTTCTTCCTCAAAATGTGACAATTTTTTGGGAAATTTTTCCAAAAAGTTCCCTTCGCTATTTTACTGGGGAAATTTTGAAAAGATTATAGCAATATTAATATGGCAAAAAATCGCCACAAAATTCTTTTTAAAAAAATCACTGCATGATGCATGATGATAGTAGATCATGAAGAAATAATAATTTCAAATTAATTTTAAAAATGAATCCATTTTTGAATTGGATGAAAAAAAATATTATTCGTTTTGTTCATGTGGAAACTGACCCTAGGCTAGGCTCTACGGTACCTAGTCTGTACAGACAGGGTTAAAAAGAAAACCCTGCAAGTTCAGTCTTTGAACCATTGGGTCTGCCAAGTTCCCAACAGACTAACCAGTGCTACTTGCATTGTACCGGTCGTCTTGCTTCTTCTTCGTCTTCTTCCTCGTCGTCGTCGTCGTCCTGCCGCGCCTCTGTCTCTCTCTGTGTCAGCGGTAGGTGTGTGTCGTCAGAGAGAGAAAGAGCGCTGACAGAGAGAGAGAGAGAGAGAGAGAGAGAGAGGGAGGAGCATTGCATGGCTGTCTGCTCTGAGCATCTGTTGCTCTTAATATCCAGACGGTTTCTTTCATTTGGAACCAAAACATGGATCATCTGTTGTCGCTTGCAAACTCCAAGACTCATCAGAAAAACAGCAGCAGCAGAAGCATCAGCAAAGGACCAGAAGAAAGAAGCAGAACAACAAGAAGTCGTCGGTGGGATTGGAGCGCTGCTGGAGGAGTGGTGGGAGGTGGTGACTTGGAGCGTTTTCTTTCTTCTTCGTCTGTCTGAGAGGAGTCGGAAGGATCGCCGGAAGGACGAGTAAGAGGAAGAGGAGGAGGAACTTAGTACTAGACTTAAAATCGAATGGATGTGAGGGAGAGAAGCAGGTGGATTAGTGGCGGCGGTAGTTTTAGTAGTAGTAGTAGTGGCGCTGGTGGTATGAAGAGCACGAGGGACGATAGCAGTGGTGCTCGGGGACTTTGGCGGTGGAAATCATCGCGTGGCGGTTTTCATGCATTCAAGATGGCTGCTCGCATGCGCCTGATGCTCGGGATCTTTCTTGTTGCGATCTTCGGCGCCTTGTTCCTCGTTCACCGTCGTTCTTCTGCCTCCTCTGTCACAAAACAAGGTACGTCTCTCTCTCTCTCTCTCTCTCTCTCTCTCTCTCTCTCTCTCTCTCTAAAACATGCGCACACACACTCTCTGTCTGTGTCCGTGTCTTCTGTGTATGAGTATCACATACACACATCTCCATCTTCTCCTGCGTTTGAGAGCATTCTTCACATTTCCACTCGCACAGGGATGCATGCGAGGGATGCGCATCGCATGCATCCCTGTGCGAGTGGGGAAGTGTATCCTTTAGACGAGGCTTTGGATGTTTGCCCGAGTGTGTGTTTTCTCAAGTCAAGCTTTTGTAGAGAGATCCAGTTCTGTCTGAATGCTCCAAGACACCAATGCTGTTGTTGTTGTCAAGGATTTGTCATTGTTGTTCAAACCATCCAGTGTGTTCTCAAGCTTTATAGAGATCCAGTTCCGGCTGAATGCTCCTCCAAGAGAATAATAATGTTGTTGTCACTAAAGATTTGTTGTTGCTGTTGTTGTTCAAAGCTTTGGATTGTTGCCTGAGTGTGTTCTCAAGCTTTGTAGAGATCACCAGTTCTGGCTGAATGCTCCAGGAGAATGATGCTGTTGTTATTGCCAAAGAAATGTCATTGTTGTTCAAACCTTTGAATGTTGTCATTTCTCAGTGGGCTGTTGATTACATTTGGATCTCCCACAACAGGAGAGCCTCATGGTTAATGTACTCACTGCAATCTAGTTAAACATAGTTACCTGACAATGACAGCACCACAGAAGCAGGCTTTCCCGGGATGCTTGAGGGGGAGGTGTTTCAGTGTGACCGTTCACAGTTCCGCACAGATGTGTGCAATATGCAAGGCGACATACACATGAACAGCAGCAGCCGCTCCTTTATGCTCTATGCTGTTGATGGAAGGACTCCTTTGAGAGAGGAGAGGATCAAACCATATACTCGCAAGTGGGAGAAGAGCTGTATGGAAGGTGTTCATGAAGTCATCTTGCAAAGTGTTCCCTCATCATCCCTTGCAAGTGCTGCTGCGTGTGATGTGCAACATACTGTGCCAGGTGTGGTGTTCAGCACTGGTGGCTACACTGGCAATTTGTACCATGAGTTTCATGATGGCCTTATTCCACTTTTCATCACAACACAACACTTGAACCGTGAGGTTGTCTTGGTGATCTCAGAATTTCATGAATGGTGGCTCTCAAAATATGGTGACATCATACAGGGAATGTCCAACTACCCACCAGTGAATTTTGAGGAAGATCCACATGTGCATTGTTTTAAGGAAGTTACAGTAGGTCTACATATTCATGCAGAGCTAGGGATTGATCCCTTGCGAATGCCTGATCATAAGAGTATCGTGGACTTCCGGAATTTTCTCAGCCGTGCATATACACTCTCACCTGAGGAACTTGGGCAACAGAGCTTGGAGGTTCCTGAGGTCTCTGCTGTTGCTGCTGTCTCTGATGGCTCCAAGGTCTCTGATACAGAAGAGATGAAACAACTCACCATCCTTGTGCGTAATGGAACAAGGGTTCTGCTGAACCTGGATGAGATTGTGGATCTGGCACAGCAGCTTGGTTTCAATGTGACACTCTTAAGCCCTGACCCAACAACAGAGCTGAAGACAATTTTTTGGATACTGGATAAAAGTGATGTGTTGTTGGGCGTGCATGGTGCAGCCCTGACCCATTTCCTGTTCATGCGCCCTGGATCTGTCTTCATCCAGATCATCCCTCTTGGCACAGATTGGGCTGCGTATACATACTATGGGGAGCCAGCTACAAAGCTCGGGCTCCAATATCTGCCTTACAAGATTGAGCCAGCAGAGAGCTCTCTCAGTGACAAGTACAACTCAACAGACCCTATCCTGACAAATCCTTCCACCATTGTTGACAAGGGGTGGTGGACAATGAAGGCAGTATATTTAGAGGGTCAAGATGTGCGACCTTCTATCGTGCACATGCGCCAGCTGTTTGATAACGCCAAGCAATTGCTAGAAAAAAGGACTCGTCTTCTATGATTGATTTTGCCCCATGCCTCGTTTGTGAGCCTTTGCACACATCAAGTGAAGCAGACAGTATCCATACACTTGGGGAGCAAAAACACTTAGTCTTAAATTAATGCAGCTGTCTTTGTGGTGCTTTGTCAAGTTAACAGATTGGGTTATAGCAAGCTGAGTAGAGCTGGAGCTCTACATTTACCTAGGCTGCAAACATGTAGTTGTGCTCAAATTACCATAGCATTTATTTACCATGTCACAATTTGAGATGACCAATGTGTCATGAGGTAGGCTGTAATTTATGTCTTGGGCATTCGTAGATAGGACCGGGATTGAATTGCGAAGATGTCATACAATGGTAGTACAATCTAATTGCTTATGTTCATTGAGAACTCAAGTATTTAACCCTAATATAGTGAGATTGTTCTGATTTTTCTTACAGTGAAAATCCCATTGCCTGACTGTGCTCCTCAACTGTCAGGCTCCTGGACTGTCATGTGTTCTTTCAAAGACCTACTCTCAAACAATGTCAGGGAATGTGTGAGGTAGTGCATGCCAATTGATTTATAAGCACTTTGGTTTTTAGGTTGAAAACTGAAATTTTGGGTTTGCTTAATTTTGGGAATGCCTTGCTCCATGGAAAGCCAGGAATAGAATTGGGATTCCCTGTCATCATCCATCCATCTTGCAATGCCCACATCTTTTTTTGGGTCAGCATCAACAGCCATTTTGGGTTGCCCGCATCTTTCTTTGGGTTATCATCATCTCTCTGGCATATGCTTTTGTCATGTTCATTGTATCACACCTTCATGAAGAGCTGTAGTGGCTTTATATCATGATGTAAAGCATGATGTAAAGCACTGCCTGGATTTTTCTTTTGTATTTTCAGCTCCCTTACCTGCCTGAAGAAACCTGTTTTCAGCAAGCGGGATCATCTGTGGTGGAAGGTACCAGCCAGCCTGTCACTATTTCTTAAAAGTGAAAAAATCCCAGACCAGCTCTTCTTTACACAGAAAAACGACCTGAGTACAGGCCCTTCTCCTATATACTTACAACTACCCTATTACTACCTTTCCAGCCAAGACACTAATTATATTATTCTTAGAAATGTTCACATTTTGAAAAAGATTCTTTTTCAAAAAAACCAAGAAAAAAAGTTTGTGAAGGAAAATGAAGAAACTTTTAGAATATTCTTGAATGTTCTACTTTTCCACTGGGAATCTTCAAAGTGAAGTAATCAGTGAAATAATTATTCAACACTGAAACATTGAACTTGCTATGTTACTACAGTAATTCAGGTAGTAGATCTTTGCATTTCATATTGATTGACTTTGCACTTGGCACAATGCAATCTCATTTGTTTCGGGGTGGCCATTTGAGTACCCAAAATCTATCTAATGCATCCAACATTGCAATAGATAGATTTGAACTATTTCAAATCTGTTTCCAACATTGAGTTCTAGATTATGATTCAAGAGATGGCTACACTATTAAAGAGTTCGAGTTTTTCGTCCTAGAACTAGGAGAAGAAAATTCAATTGTTATTTGTCTTTTCAACAGAATATCATCATGAAATAGTAGATACCAACTTGATATTTAATTTGAAAATGTTTTGACATAGTAGGACCATTGTGCTGGATTGAGATCCCTCAAAAAATTTAGATTTATGCACTCAACTGGTCTCTTTAGAGTATGATACTCACTCAACACCCATCAAGATAATGCTATCATCAAAATATTAGAGGATTTTTGAAAGGAAAATAATCAGGAGAAAAATAAACCTACATTTTGGCCCCCTACCAATTTCCAAACCCTAAAATGGATCACCAATTTGAAATAAGACTTTTTTTTTCTTTTGACTTTTGAGTGCTCAAAAGAATTCAATTTTTAGGCTCATCCTCATCCTCTTCATTCTACATTCACATGAAACTCTTCTAGGTCTCACATTAATTTTTAAAAAACACTTGTTTTTGTTTTGGCTGATCTAGTTGCTATTAATTGCTACCTTATGTTTTGGCAGTTTTACAAATTCAAAGAACCAACCATTCTCAAAACCACATCAGACATTTATGAAATTAGACTAAAGTCACAACTGAAATCAAAGGCTTTTTCAAAACCAAGAACAAATCCAACAACACTTGTTTGCTTCTCCATGCTGTTGAATTCATACATTTCGTGAACCCAGGCATTCCAAGCTTGAAACTATACATTCTGGAAAATCCACACATTCCAAAGCATCACATTCGCATGCTGGAAAATCCAAGCATTCCAAGCTTGGAATTTATACTTTCTTAAAATCCAAGAATTTCTGAGCTCAGAATATACATTCTGGGAAAATCAAAGCATTCCAACTCAGAATATACCTTCTGGAATTCCAAGCATTCCAAGATCAGAATATATATTCTGGAAATCCAAGCATTCCAGCTTGAAGGTGTACATTCTGAAAATCCAAGCATTCCAATCTTGGAACCTTCATTCTGGAAATCCAAAAGCATTCGAAGCTTGCTTGGAACATGGATTCTGGAAATCCAAGCATTCCAAGCTTTGGACCCTAAATCTCGCGCACAGTGGGATTCGATCTCAGCTTGCTGCTGCTGGGAAATCTGGGAGAAAAGATTTCCTATCAGGAGAAGATTTCCTTCTTGTTGTAGTGTCATAGACATCTTTGGACAGAATGGGTTCACATTTGCGAGCTCCAATAGAGACTGACTGTGCTGGAGTCCAGGTTTAGGGTTTAGGGGTCATGTGAAGTAGGAGGAGAGCAACGCAACAACTCTCCCTTCTCCATGTGGACGGACATCCATGGATTGATTCGAGCGATCTGGTTTTCCTCCACTTCCTCCACTACCCATGACAACAACAGGTTCACAATCTGAATCTCTTTTCCAACTTTTGTGGTAGAAAAAGTTTCTTTTTTTGCTCTTTGCTTCAAATTTCTGCATATTCTGGCCAAAGTATCGAAAAGCACCCACCTGTTGGAGGGAGGCTGCTGCGGCTTGTGAAGAGGATAGAATGTATATGCAGTTCAGCATCATCATCATCATCATCATCATCATGAAGCAACAGAAGAATAATAAGAGCAGCTCTAGTGGTGCTCAGCATGTGAACCCTTCAAAAAAAAATTCTCACATCCAAGTTTAGTTATTTACTATTTTCCAACCCCACCCATAAAACTAAAACTGGGACTGCAAACAGGTGGGAGAGTACTAATAGCAACTTGCCTAGACCAATCATTATGAATGGCCAATCAGAAACAGGGAGCAGCAGTCAGTCAGATCATATTTATTACACTCTTCTCTAGCAGGTGTTAGGCTTTGCTGTGCCATTTGCCAGCCTGAGCAAACTGTGCAAAAATGCAGGGCCAAAACCATCTTGTTGACCCAAACCAGCATGTTTTGACTTTTCTTCATCAAATTTTGATTTCCAGGGTCACATACTGAGCACTGCCGGAGCTGCTGTAAGGATTGTACCCACTTGATCATCAATTTCTGTTTGCAAAGTTCCAATGTATAGGGTTTAGGGTCTGAGATCTAATCTGAAGTAGACTACAGTTTTTAAGGATGTATCAAGCTCTTTGCCTTTTGCAAAAGTTTCTTCATTCGTAACAGAGAGGGTTGAACATCTTGTGCTTTCAGATATATCTTCTTCATTTCCCACCAGCCTTTTTCGACAATGCTGGCTGGATTTGTAAGGATGGGATCGGTTGAATTGTATTTACTGCTAAGAGAGCTTTCAGCAGCTTCAATTTTGTAAGGCAAATACTGGAGTCCAAGTTTTGTTGCCGGTTCCCCATAGTATGTGAATGCTGCCCAATCAGTGCCAAGTGGGATAATCTGGATGAACACAGATCCCGGTCGCATAAATAGGAAATGTGTTAGTGCTGCGCCATGCACACCCATCAGGACATCACTCTTGTCCAACATCCAAAACACTTTCTTCAGTTCTGTCTCACGTAAAGGCTTCAAGAGTTTCACCTGGAATCCAACCTTCTTTGCTACCTCCACAATTTCCCCAATGTTCAGTAAGACCCGTGTGCGTGGGCGAATGAGTATGGTGAGCTGGGGCATCCCCTTAGCAGGGGAGGCCTTCAATTGCCAGTTCTCTTGTTTCTCATGTGATGATGGTCTGTAGGCATGACGCAGGAGTGCTTGGAAATCCCAAATGCTCTTATGATCAGGCATTAACATGGGATCAATGCTCTGCTCTCCGTGAATGTGCAGCCCTACTGTAAGCTCTGGAAAGCAGTGCACCTGGGATTCTCTCTCAAAGTCAATCAGTGGGTAATTTGTCATTTCTTGAATGACATTCTTGTACTTTGTAAACCACCAATCATGAAGCTCTGAGATCACAAACACCACCTCACGCTTCAAGTGTTGAGTAGTGATGAAAAGTGGAATGAGGCCATCATGAAACTCATGGTATAAGTTGCCAGTGTAACCTCCTGTGCTGAACACCACACCTGGCACATGATGTTGCACATCGCATACAATAGCACTTGTCTGGGATGCTGGCACGCTCTGCAATGTAACTTCATGTATAGTGTCCATGCAGCTCTTCTCCCACTTCCGGGTATATGGTTTTACCTTCTCTTCCCCCAAATTAGTCCTGCTATCAACAGCATATAACACAAAGGTGTGGTTGATGCTGTTCATGCGGATGTTGCCTCGCACATTGCATACATCTGTACGGAAGTGTGAGCGGTCACAATTAAATACCTCCTGTCCAAGCCTCTCCTCCTCCAAGCCTGCTTTGGTATAGTTTTTCTCTATGACTTCTTCTGTTCAGCAGAATTGCAACATTTAGCAATTTTGTCTCCTGTATTTGGTATATCACCATCTTTAATGCATGTAAACGTATATTGTCTATCCAACCTTATTTGTTACTGAATTGACTCAAGAACAAGTAGGCTCCAAGCTGCCATGGCAGTTGTGACAGAGGCTCAGACAACATTTGTTACAACAGACATGATTTCTGCTTGCACAAAGATAATCCTAGCCCTGGTCTCAATGCCACCACTGTACCAGACAAAACTATCTGCAGGTCTGAGCTATGATTTCTATTTATTCTCTCAGTGAGCTTTAGTTCCCATTAAAGTAGCTTACACCCGTGACCTCACTTTGATTGGTGTTGGCAGGTTGTTTTGCGGAATGGCAGCAGGTGCCAGGATTAAGCCCCAGGTCAGGCCAAGAGAGGTATGTAAACATGACCATATGACTCTAGAGATGTGATCTCAGGAAATCCAAGCTGTGATTGAGTGTAGAGTAAGGTTCAATGACGGTTCATCATCATAGGTGAGGATAGGTTAATGCATCTCTTGTGGCATAGATGAAGGAGTAGAAAAGCTCACTACTGTCCATGCATCTGCAATCTGATTAGTTGAGACTTGCAATTTTTTTACTACACAGTTCGTAAAAGTGCACCATAGTCTCAGTGAGGACTTGTATGTCAAAGCCAATTGATACATGTTGACCTCTACAAAAAGCCAACATCCCACACAGAGCTCTGGCGCAAAAATCTGTAACCTATGATCTTAGACTCTCAGTTTGATTAGGAGATTGCATAAAGTCAGTTGGTGAGAAATAGACCTAGTTTTGCATGATGGAACCCAGAGTGAAGATGGTGGGGTGTTGAGGCTCCAAAGAATACTAACAGCACAATCGCAACCATTGCCAGGATATGACCTGCCCTCTTTAGTTTTCCACCTGGCCAAGATCTCCTGTTCTTTCTTCCCCTAGACACTCCATCATCCCTCATCTTCATGTGACACCACTTGATCTGTCTCTCAGCTTTCAGTTCCTCTACCTTCCCACCCACTTGAACCCACCACAAATTGGAGTCTTCTCTGACACCGCAGCAACCTGCCAGAAGACTGCCCCATTATCAGCAGAACCTGCAGATTTCCATCTTCTTCTTCTTCTCCTCTATAGTTGCTCTACAAACAACATAGAAGTCAACACTATACACCGGATTCCCTCCACCGCTGCAAGTAAGCAAAAGATGCTATGATTCTGCATGGTGGGGAGCAGTTAGGGAGGGCCTTGTGGGTCCCAAATTGCAAAAGTGAAAATAAAAAAGAAATAAATGACAACAAAAGAGATGGGAAGGAACTAGTCTCTCACACAAAAAAGGTTGTGTGTACTCTAGTGTCAACTGCACCAACCTTGACCATGGATTTCCCATGGGGTTGTGGGAAAATATCCAAACAACACAAAATCAACTCTAATTACCTTAGGTAGTTGGTCTGCAAGAGTTTAGATGGCTCTCATACAGTACCATCTTTAGTTCAACCCTTTTTTTTTTCTTTTTGGGATGTCAACCTCACCTTCAATGTTACCTCTTATCTTCCATAGAAATGGGTGCAAGCCTTGTCCAATTTTATTTGCACAAGGAAGCCATGGAAACTTTTTCATCTGAGTCCTGTGAGCCATGTTTTGTGGTTAAGAATGTCTCATTAGCTGGTGGAATTTTATCTGCAATTATCGGGTCTAACTGGTTTTATCTGATGTTCTTGCCATGTGTGTGAAAATGAGTCCCTATGGATGCCTCTATAATTCTAGTGAACATGGTAGTAAAATCGTTATCTATATCCTCCACTAATTTGGATATAGTATGGGTGTTAAATATGCCTTTTGGAAGTAGAAGTATGGGTTGCATGTGGAAGGTGACAACTTGAGCATGTTGCCATCACAAAAGTTGTTACCCAAAGGTGCCCTTGCAATTAGCATTCACTTGGGGTGGTATTGACAAAAGAAAGTGTCAAAACTTAGTGGATTAGTAGAGCCTCACATCTTTGTGCTAGTATGTTAGGTGAGAAGAGGTGACAAAAAATGTGGATTTGCACTTTACAATTAGTTCAAAAGCCTACCATGCCCCAAAAAGAAGGGTATCACCTTATGTAAGCATGTTGTCCTTTTTCTTTAGTGGATGTGATACTTTGCCTTTGTTTTACGGTTTTAAAAGTATAGAAAAGGGGGATGTAATGATGTTCCCTTTTGAATAATAATATATGAAGTATTTTTCTTTTTGGATGTTTTTTTATCACAATAGCTATGCATCATTTGTCCATTTGCCCTTTTGAGTGGTGTGTATTGTGATTGTTAATGACATTTTTGACATCTATCTCTTTTGTTGTTGAACAAGAAACTTTCAAAAGCCCCAAAAGGATTGAAAAGGGGGAATCTAGTTCCATGATTCTTGTAGAATCATTGTGATCTTGATTTTTAATCCAACATGGTTGAAGTTCTTTAAAAGAGGAAGGGGAAGAATGTTCTCATTAGGATATTTAGGGTAATTTACATGGGGGAAATGGCTACAAGCTACCATTCAAACATTGTCAAAATCTTCTTTTCAATATATGTGTGGTGAGAAAAATTCAACTCTTCATGTAAATGTGTTTAGGCATGGGCACAAAACCTATTGGGACCAAAATAATTGTCAATGGGTAGGATGCTATGACAAATTATAACAAAACAAACTTAAACATAACCCTAACCATACATGCAAACATGAGAATGAACATGTATGTAGATGAAATTCAATTCATAACGTGTAAATACATGGAAAATAAAACACAATCAAAAAGATTTTGGTGCAAAGTTTCATTTATGTTTTTGTTTATTAGATGGAGGGTAATGGATTTAAGTGATGATGGATGAACTATGAACATTTTTAAATGAATTTCATTCATGATTGATGAACTGAATAAACTACAATATTTTATATTACACACTCCAAATTGAATTTATAGGTTTTTTTTAATGTTAAATTTTATGGTGGAGGTTTATGGATGTTATTTATGACAAAATTGCCCAAAAGTGTGATTGTATGTTTGGATTTGATATCAACCAATCAATTATAAATGGGATTTTGTTCCATGGGCTGTTGATCAATGTTGTTAATCGTGTACGCTATAAAACTTTCCTAATGAGACCTTGTGACAATCTAGATGTTGATGACTTGTGGACACCAAACTTGTCTCATAGGTTTCCTTATAAAACAATATAACTATTGATATACAATGGTCAATTCCTTCATAAGAAAGTAACGAGTGGTAAGAAAAAATTAAATCATCACATGGTTTGAACATTGGAGTCAAAAACAAAAAACATTGCACGCAAACAAATTCAACATTTTAACATAAGTCTACCATGTGCCATTTACTTGCATGGACCAATGTTCACTTTAACAAGCCTTGAGGTGATTGACACTAGCATGGGAGAATTTCCTTCTAATCAAAACTTTTTATCCCTAAAAATTATGTGAAAAAAAGAACATGAAACATACATCGACCTAATTTTACTGATTCCAAATAACATTGCCTTCTTATCGAAGACAACTTGGGTGGTTTGCATCTACAATTTGATAATCATCAAAATTGATTTAAATCAATCTATGTATGTATGAAGGAAGGTAGTTGTATGTTTTGTTCATCATGTTGAGATCTCCCAAACCATGGTGCCTCTTGTTCTACTCTTTGTACCATTGGAAAGCCCTCCTTGAATAGGGTGCATCAAGTTGGTTTCATAGTGTTTTGAAAAGTTATTGAATATTGAAATTTTTTTTCTCTAAAGACACATTTAAATCAAAACTAAAATTTATAGGGGAATTTTGGTGCACTCTTTGTATTTTTGAAATGCCTATTATGTGTAGGATTTAATCAAGGTGATTTGGAAATTTTTAGATCTGAGACCTGCAAGATATTGAATTTTGAATAGTTTTGTCATTGTAAATTCAATTAAATTACAAAAACTGGTTTTGGAAGGAAAATTTAGTTGGGTAAGCAGTTTCCACTTGGGCCAAGGGCCCGGGCTATGCTAGGACTGTGATGCCAAAGGCATTTGGCATAATGAAAAACCTTTTTCCCTTAGTTTTAAGGTCTTGCATCGGAAGGTAACCATAAAAGGCAATATACACAAGGTACTAGGTACTAGAAATGGCACAGACCCTTGCTAGTTCTCAAGGTGCTTCTTCAATTCCATAACCATGGTTCTAAAATAATCAAAGAACCAGGTTCTATATGATCATGGTTCTTGAAAGATACTAATCAAATAACCTGCTATAAACCCCAATTTCTTCTTGAAAACCACCAATTCTTTGAGAGTTTTAAATAGAGCTGGGCGTTATTTGATTCTGAAAGTTTTCAAAAAGCTGGAACCAGAGGTTCTTTGGTTCTAAAATTTCCAAATAAATTATATTGAAGGTTTCCTTGTACTTCAATAATAAAACCCTGCCTCACTAATCAGATAGTGTTGAATCAAACATGCATTTGTTGCAATTTTTGGAGGGACCATGACATACTTCACTTTCATCGAAGTATTTCTATGAACTTGTTTACTAATGTTGCTCATGCCATATTATTGTGGACAGTGATGTATTGACCTCCAACTTTCCCCACAACATCCTCCATCTCACAATTGTAAAAATCACAGGTGTACAAGGAAAACCAGGAATGTGTCAATCAGAAGTTATGATACTCCTGCGCAAACAAGCAAATTTATTAAAAAAACACCTAGGGCATGGGTGTCAATGTCTGGACCTTGAGAATGGGTCCTTGTTGTCTGTATATTTTCATCCCCTTGACTGGATTCCAAGTTCTTTGATGTTGCTGCCTTGCTATATAGAGCATCTCTAGAGGTGCTCAGTATGCCACCCTGCAAAAATATATCTCACATCAAGGTTTTAATTAGTTACCTTTTTCCAACCCCACCCATAAAAACTGAAACTGGAACTACAAATATGTGGGAAACTACTAATAACAACCCACCTGGACCAATTGAACTATCTACCCAATCAGAAGCAAGGAGCAGTCAATAAATATGATTTGACTGTGTTTATTAGACTGTTCCAGAGCTCTGAAAGCTGTGCATTTTTTCAGGGTCACAACAGTCTTCTATTGGATTCACTGGATTTGACTCCTGTACCTCATCCAAGATTTCCAGTGCAGGGTCACATACTGAGCATTGGTGGAGATGTTCTTACTGCCTCATCGCCAGACATGAATGCTCCAAGTTTCCAGTGGATTCCTGAAGGTCATTTTGTCTGTCCAGCTGACCAAAACACATACATACTTCACATACATTGTCAGTGTAGCACCATTGAAATATTCTGTGACCTGATCCCCCAGTTCAGCAGATTTTTTACAAGCCTCCAGTATTTATTCACACAAGACATACACAAACCCTTGATATACTTGAGAGTCCTTACTTGCAAAACCATTGCTTAGAGCCCACAAATGCATCTGGATCAAGCAATTTGACAAAGAGTTGTTGGCAAAGAGACCCCTATTCTCACAGGTTTTGCACAGTTGTGCGGCCCATGCATTTTGTTGATGTTTAAAAACTTCAAGCACAGACTTGCGCTTGTGGTTTGGGAGACTGCTTGCTCCACTGATGTCTTGAACACTACTGCAGAATGCTCTGTGCCTAAACCCTAAACCCTAATCCTCATCCACCAGGTATCTAAAATGGTGGATCATTTGACAATAACAGCTTTGTAAGCAAATTCAATTTCCAAGCTACTACAACGGTGTCATGCAATCAAGACCATCATCAGCAATGGATATGAGGAAAAAAGCACTATCCTGTTTGAATGTGGTGGTAGGGTTCTGACGTACTTACTCTTCATTGAAGTGGTCAATCGCTTGTGGGTCAATGGTATTGATGAGCATTTCCTTGTCCCCAACACTCCAGCATGGCTCAAAGCCATGGTTTACTGGCTTTCTTCACCTCTAAACTGCAATCTGTTTCTTCTTGCATTGTGGTGTACATGTATGGGGCAAACTGCATCTCCCTGCAAGCATTCAACCACCTGGTCCCATGATGATTAGAGAGCATTAGAATCTTTGCAAAATCCTAGGGGATCTGAAACAGGAAACTATATACCTACCTACAGCAGCACTTAAATTAAGCTTTCCATGCAGCAATTTATGAGCTTTACTCATGCTCAGTGCATATGATGGAATGCAAGTGCGTTTGGGTTCAATCCACATTGCTGCACTCAAGCCCTTTGCACTCAAGCCCTTTGGCATTCCAGTTGAATTCAGAAGCCAAAGAAAGCACAACAACACTGGCAGCCACGTGGGGGGGTTGGTTGGTTGGTTGCACATGTTGATTCCTCCCAGACATGATTCCTACTACAGAATGGTGTGCAACAACAACAAACAAACTGGTTAAGGTAATAAGTTTCATATAGGGTTCTGATTGACTGATAGGTTGCTTGGATGCTTGAAGAGACAAGAGAGATAGAAGACAAAGCTTGGATGCTTGGAGAGACAGAGACAGAGACAAAGCTAGACGAAGAGAGGAAACAACACCTTCTGCAAGTGGCCCCCATAGGTAAAGCAAGCAGCAGCACATGAGCATTCCAAGAGGCCAAGATTCCCATGGTGAAGGTTTTCTGAACTCCACACCATCAAACCTCCTCCGCCCTGTTTCAGTCTAGATTCTTCAGAGTTTCTTATCCGTTTGCAGGCAGTGGTGTGTTTGCACAACAGAGAGTGCGTCGTCGTGTGGCAGTGGTTTCCGAAACCCTAGAAGCCTGCAAAACCCCAAAACCTAGAAGCTTCCCCACCACGAAGAGTACCAAGGCACCCCCGTTGTCGCTGCCGAAAAACAAGAGAGGACGGACAGGAAGAAGTACAAGAAGAAGAAGCAAAGCAGTAGAAGTAACGGACGCACCGAAGGAGAAGGAACAGCAGAAATGGCAGGATCTCTTCTGTGTGCAACTTCGTTGTGGGGGATGTCATCATCATCATCCTCGCTGCGGCGTCCGCCTTCTTCTGCAGCCGCCTCGGTAGTAGTGCAGGAGGGGAGGAGCATGAGGAGGAGGAGAAGCAAAGTTTCGTTGATTGACGCATTTGGACTGCGGAGAGCGAGCAGAGGACGAGTGACTTGCATGGCTTCTTACAAGGTGACGCTCAGAACGGCGACAGGCGAGGAGACGGTGCTGGAGTTGCCGGATGACGAATACATTCTGGATGCAGTGGAAGAACGAGGTGTGGATTTTTTGCCTTTCTCTTGCCGCTCCGGCGGCTGTTCTTCCTGTGCGGGTCTCATCAAGGAAGGGACTGTGGACCAGTCTGATGGCAGCTTCTTGGACGAAGCGCAACTGAAAGCGGGTTACGTTCTCACTTGTGTTGCATACCCGACTTCAGATGTTGTCATCGAGACAAACAAGGAGGAAGAGCTGCACTGAAGAAGAACAATTTATTGCTTGCTTGATGAGCTCCTCCGCAGTTTCGCATTTTATGTTACCCCAAACCCTAGAAGCTCCTTCTCTCCTCTTGCCATCATCACACCCTTCCATCTTGCCGCTTACACCATATCTGCAAACCTTCTTCATCTTCTTCTGCTTCACTGCACGTGGATTTGGACCATAAGACATCATGGGATGCCAACATCTTTGGTGTATTCATCTCTGGTGGTGAAGATTTGATAAGAATGTGAATGTCCCTAAGCCCTAAACCCTTACTGCTGAATGTCCAAGCTTCTTCTTGGCTGTTGTGGGTGGTTGGTTGGTTCTACAGGTTGTTGGAAGTTTGATTTGTTGGAGTGGTTTCCCAAAGGAGACCACCATTCTTTTGGGAATTGAGTTCCAAAAGTTGTTCCATAGCAGAAAAGCAAACCAAGTTCAAAGAAGAAGAAGAAGAGGGTCGTTGATTCTAGTAGCTAGAGGTTTCACTTGAGAACTCGGGAATTGTTTTTCACCTCCTTGCCCAGTGATTTTTTGGTTTCTGCTGCGGAGAATTATGGATGCAAAAACAGAACAGAGTTTTGCTTGGGATTATTGAATGTGGCAGTTACTATCCTTTGAGAAATGGCATAACTTTTGGAATGCATTATTTGCCCAGCGAATTGCATTCAGAGAGGATACCACCTCTGTAGATCTTCTTCACAAATAGTTTTGCATCTTTGTCAATGTCTTGAATCCACTGTCTTGAATCCAAACTTTAAAAAATCCTAGATGTTACCTCTAAATCTCCATTTTTTGGGGTGGGAATCTCATTGATTAAGCCTCTGTTTCATATCTATTCTGAATCCTCCCACGTGTTCTTCATTTGGTGTTTCTGCTGCTGCTAAGGATGCAAAGCAGACAAGGTTTGCTGAGATTGTATGAGTTTTACAATCTTTGAAAATGGTGTAACTTTCAATGCATTACCAGAGCAAATTCAAAATAGAGGAAGCTCTGTACGTCTCTACAATTGTTTTGCATCTTTATCAATGTCTTGAATCTGCTCTTAACTTGTAGATTGCATAACCTCCAAATCTCCATATTGGGTGAAGACCACTCATAAGTTCTGCCTCTGTTTCACATCTATTCTGAACCTCCCATGTGTTTGATTTGGTTTCTGCACAAAGATTGCAAAAACAGACAAGGTTTTTGAGATTGAATGAATTTATGATCTTACAAGAATGTGTGTAACACTCAATGCATTGCCAGCAAATGCCAAAGGAGAGGAAACTCTGTATAACTTTTATGATTGGTTTTTGGCATCTTATCAATCTCTTCAATCCACTCAGAACTTGTTTACATTGTGTAAACTCTAAATCTCCATCTTTGGCACGAGATTTCAGTTATTCAGTTTTTTGTTTCCTTTGTTTCACATCTATTTCTGAACCTTGCTAGTGTTGTGAAGTATCCTTCTTTGATCCTTGAAAGGGTGTTCCAAGGTTTCATTCCCTTATGGGAATCTTCTTACAAAGAGCAGAAGTTTTTCAATCTTGTTTTTCTTTTAAAGAAATAATGTAAGGGCATGATTCCAGACTATGTATGCTACATCAATATAGCAACTTTAATATGTCAACACTGAGTGTCAGGGTAGATTATGTATTGAATTGTGTTCACTTGCACACAATTCTAATGATGTGTATGTAAGGAGGCTTATTAGTTTCTTCTTAAATTGAAATGAAAACAAAGATACAAGGATGGAGACAAGAAATGGATGATGAGCTTGAAAATACCACTGAAAATCCATGGGAAAATTAGAAGTGGCTTAGCTTGTAAAAAACATGCATAGAGATGAAATGTGTTGCAATCAAAAAAGCCTTTGAGCATCACCAACCGTGCTTTGTATGTGACCTTGCAAAAAAAACTATCACATCCAAGTTTAGTTATTTACTTGTTTCCAACCCCACCCATAAAACGGGTGCTCAATAAATTGTTTGAGAACAACTAACAATCCAATTGCACTTAGTATGTAAAAAGACATTCAAAGGATTGTGTATTGGGCATATGAAGTAACAACACCAATGTGATCTTCATCTAATTAGTACTTTAACATTGGATAATGTAGAACTAAAGAAATCATACCAATCTTGCCATGCAAACATGGAAAATGAGTTACAAAAACATCATGACATTCTCCAAGTTAAAGAGAGATATATGTTAGAGACTATTAGGGCTATATCAAGAAATGAGCACAAAATTCCCAATTCCAAATGTTCTTAGGCTCACAATGTTCTTGGAATGAATCTCGGATTTGAACTAAGAGACTGCAAGGTCTACACCTCTAATATGAAATCATGCCAAAAAAAAACTTGAAATCAAACAAATACTTGTTGCAATTTGCCACAAGTTGAAATAATCAAAAGTTAACATTTTGCAAGCAAGTTGTTGATACCGTTATGATGTCACATTTTGGATGCCCAATAAGCCCATGGATCCACAAACTCCAACAACGATGGTAACATCAAAGTGGTATAGGGGGACAATTACAGGGTTAATAAGTTTCAAGTTCCTAAATTAAATTAAATTTCAATTCAAGTTGAATTCAATGTTGAAATTGTTATTTCCAAGTTGAATTCAAGTTCTTCAAATTTCACTTGAATTCAAGTTGAAATAAGAATTTTTATTTCAATTCAAGTTGCATGCAATGTCATTCAATATTTTCATTCAAATGGAACTTAATTTTCACAAATCCAACTCAGTTTTTTCATTGTTTCATTGCCATTGATAGTGCATAACCATGCAGAGTCCAAGTATGAAGAAAACACACACACACACACACAAGAGAGTGGACCTCATCAACATGTGGTTTTTCTATAGTAAAAGGCCACCTTCCCAATTAGAAGGCTATACCCACCTATCTTTAGGGTTTTTGAGGGTCAGATCAAGAAAAGGAGCCATTTAGAATTATTTTTTTAGCTTATGATCTATCTATGAAGGAAGGTATTTTGTTTTGTGGTTATGAGATCCACTGAACCAGGATGCCGGGATGCTTCAGATCATGTTCTTGGTGTCTTTGGAAAGCTCTCGACAAGGACAGGTGCATGGGCTTGGTTCCATGACGTTTGGACTTGCAAAGCAAAAGTTCTTGAATATTGAATGCTTTCTTCACTGAAAATTAAATTAAATCGTAGCTGAAAATTTTGGAGGAATTGGAATGTGCCTTTTGGTGTTGTTGGAAAGATCTTGATGAGCAGGATTTAATGGAATTTATTTGGTAAGATTTGGATTCAGAATATGGGAGATATTGATTTTTAAGTGATTTCTGCCGCTGAAAATTCAAATAAATTCCCAAAAACCAGGTTTTGGAAGGAAAAATCAGTTGAGGACGTGGTAACACTTGGGCCAACAGCACAGGCCACACTAGTATTCATGGAATGAGTCATAAGAGAAAAATTAAGAGATGAAGGGAGCAAAAATGCCCCAAATTGGATTGAGCCTTAATGAGACCCTAAAGAAGGCTGGGTGTACCCTTCTAAGTGGGACCAACCCTAGCAAAAGATTTGCATAAAGAGAGGAGGGTCCCAATGAACATTCTGCCTTTTGAAGCAGCAGAGTAAAAACAGGTTGGGTAACATGGCCTTCATTTACACCAAACAAAATCAGAGGTCTTTATAATGAAGAGAGCAACAAGGGTCACAGATGGGAGACAACAAGCCCTCATATATGATGTAATTGCTTCACTCATTGTCACAAGTATGAATTTTTTTCTTATTTACAAGTTAATAATATCTTTGTAATTTTTTGCTTTGCAAAAATTGGTCATTTGATTTGTGGTTTTTGTGTTTTTGGGAGAGGCATTTTTGAGAATTTTGAGTCTAGAGTTCAAGTTGATTCTCATTTGCGGGAAAGGCATTCTTGAGTTTTGAGTTTGGAATTTAAATCAATTTATGGTTTCTGAGTCTTTGGGAGAAGTGATTTTGAATCAACCTTGAACATTATTGTTTTGGTCTTCACATTTCAAAATCAAGCATGAAGATCATTGCCTTTTCGACCTTTTCAGGTTGATCTTGAGCATTGCAAGTTTTTTGTGAGTGTGAGTTTAGAACTTTTATCATTTGCAATTTTCAAGTTTTGTGCACTTTACACAAGTTCGATGTATGGTCTTCACATTCTTAAAGTACAGTTTTCACTTTGATTTCTATTTGCATTGCAAGATTTTTCTTTGCCCAATTTGTCCTTGTTCTTTTGTGTTTTGTTTTCATTTTACAATTTGCAAATGCAACTTTTCCATGCATTCACAATCTTTCAATCACAACGGATAAGTAGCTTCACTTATCTTCATTTTATTCTATTGTAATTTTTTTTTGTTTGCAAGTTGTTGTGATTAGGTGTTAGGTAATGTCTAATGCCATGGGTGAAGAAGGTTTTAGCAAGGTTGAAAATTTTGTTAAAATTCCATCTTTTTAATGTGCATGGTAGCTTGTTAAATGTTGAAAATGTGCATATATAATGCAAACTACTATAATTAATTATGCTTAGGTTGAGGCTATGCAACTTATGGCTATAAAAGTTCACATTGTAACTTGGAGGCCACATAGTTCAAAAGAAATTTGCTAGGGCTCTTTTCTTGTCAATGATAACTTACTTGAGGATCTTGAAAACATGTATATGTTGTAATGTATTATTAACATAAGAAAACAAGCATGTGCTAATGTTTTATGCCGATGGTCTACTCATTTATGAATTTTTTTTATTAAATACAACAACTTTAATGGGAACATTTTTATGAAGACCCAAATTGAATATACCCATGTCCAAGGTTGGTTATTTAATGAAGCTTGGTCATTGTTGACAAAGTTGTTGAGGCAAAACATGGTCAATAGCTAGGAAAGAAACAATCTAAGTCATTTCTGGTGCACAAATCCTTACAAAAAAGGTGATAAAGCATAACAATAATTTCTTGAACATCTAGTGTTGTATATTTGTAAGGGGTACAAGGCATTTTCCACTTGTGAAAATATTTTGATGTGGAAGTTAATCTTATGGAAATGCCCATGTGTTATCTTTCCTTCTCACTACGCTTGGGTGGAAGAGGTGTTTCTTGAAATGTTCACAAAACCCATGAAATTGCATGTGTTGTTACATCTTGCATTTATAACAATTGTGTTTACTAGTTTTGATCTCTAGATGTCTAGAAGACACATGGATACATCTACCATAATAATTAATTATCTAAATGATTATTGGACACCTATGCATGCTACTATTGGTTTATTTAAATTTCATGAGACCACAAGGCTTTCCATGGCTAGGAAATTATAAATTTTATTTGAAAAGTACAATTTGATGCATTATGTGATTGCCTTTATAAAAGATGAAAACAACAACCTAAAATCTATGGCAATAGCATTGTATTCCATTATTGATTATTGTCCCTTAATATTGCAACAAGTTTATGAAAATATATGTATTTTGGTGTCATTATGTCTAAAGCCTATTAATATGCTACAAATGATGAAAACGTTATTATGTGTTTAAAACATGTTAATGTGAAGGTTACCCAAGGTAGTTTACTAAATATAATCACATGGACCAAAAATCCAAAAAGGGAAAGCAAAAGTGGGAGAAGCCATGTGTTGAAAAAAGGTTGTAGTTTCAAAACTCAAAACCCTAGTGAAAATTAGATTTGTTAACAAAGTGGTTATGTTGACTTTGCATTGGAATTCAAAAAGGTTGTTATCTTTTGTTATGGGTAGCAAAAGACAATTACATTGCACTAGAAAAATCTTAAAGCTAAAGTATGATTAATTGCAAAATCACTTGCAAATGTCTTGAACCCTATTGTCACTACCTATGTGATGAACCAATCATAAGGTCATTGGTTGTTACCTGATGTTGTCACTACATCTATCAATTTGACACTAACTTTAGAAGTTAAGATGGGAAAAACTATTAACGGGATTAATTTTCTTGACATCTTTGATGGTGAAATCCTCATTTTTCAAAATAACATAAAGGTTGAAGTTGTCAAGGTGATCAAACTTGTCTCCAATTTTTGAAAGTTCATAATCCATATCAAATTCACAATATGTTTGCCATTATGTTAGATCCTTATTTCAAATCGTTACAGAGGGGGACATTTAATGTAAAGTTTGGGATCTACATGCATCAAACAACCAATTTTAGGGAGGCATTAAATAATTATTTAACCTTTTTTTTTTCACCCTATTATTATTTAATTATATATATATGCATATTAAAGCCACCTTAGGGTGAAATAAAGTTAAGACGGACCAAAAAGTGGCACAATAAAAGTCCATTTTTGCACAGTTTTAGTGTTATCAAAACTTTCACAATAAATATGTCAACCAAAATTCATTCTTTTGCAAGAACTATTTATTGCCCTCCTTTCCCAATACATTATTGAATATTTTGAATGAAAAATTTCCTATTAAATTCAAATTTTTGACATTGAAAATAGGATATGAATTATGGGGCTATCAAAAGTACCTAAATGCTTATTCCCATTTGTAATCACATCCCCAAAAAGTCCCAATAAATTTATTTTTTCATTTTAGTCATACAACTTATGGTAGAGTACCATAACATATTTCATTTAATATTCCAAGAGTTATGAATCCATTTTTAAATGTGTATGGACTATGACACATAATGAAACACAAATTTAAAAGTCCCTTAAAAACCAAAAGATGGTCATTTGGTTTTTATTTTTTTGGCTATTAGCTTCTTATAACAATATATATTATAAATATGAGTCCTTTTTTATAAATTTCTTTATTAATTAGAGTTAGGAGACATTGCCATGATAAGAAGTATTAGATTTATTCTTTGTGACTTGCAAAAATGGATAGTGTAGTCTTTTTTACCCTTTGTATTAATTATAATCCATTATTTCATATTATTACATATCTAATATTATAATTAAATTGATTATATGAACAAAACGTACCTTATTTTTAACTAATTTAATTTAGTTTTTTTACTCAACAACCAATATATTGCACCCTATATTTTTACTCACATATTTTTATTTATTTTTTACTAATATCTTCCCTAGGAATCTTTACAATTGTGGAGAATTATGTGGGATTCAAGACTTGTATTCATTTTGCTTTTAAGTTGTTAGCACTACATTTTTACACCCAAATTATCATACACATTAAAAATGCATCACTTTTGATTTCTTGCCCTTTCCCATTACTATAAATACCACATAACCATAATAACCAAGGCATTAACTTCTATGTGTTAAGCTTCGTGTATTCAATAATTATTTTGGTAAAATTGTCATGCCCGTATGCACGGCCTCATGCATGATGGCCGGTTACGGGCATGCCCGTCATATCTTTTAGGGTTATTGTATGGTTGTAAGGTTATGAACGTTCTTAAGTGACTGTGCGCTATTAGGTTTAGGGTTTCAACTTTTGGTGGC
>Ga0209611_10003291_pt1 | contig 28092 bp, 18 predicted proteins | sample S1TSphgellanicum_3_FD_187693 | JGI IMG/M metagenome (GOLD analysis project Ga0209611, IMG submission 187693) | Host-associated microbial communities from peat moss isolated from Minnesota, USA - S1T2_Fc - Sphagnum magellanicum MG (SPAdes) (version 2) | ecosystem: Host-associated > Plants > Peat...
AACAATGTTGTTCTGTGAAATTGATCTTGTTAGTTTAGGTGACTAGGTGTTTTATCTTGTTGCAAAGTGCATGATTGAGGGAGGTTTTCTTATTGCTTCATTTCACTTATTGAATTTGTTTCCAAGAGTATCTCATCAGTGTTCATCTTGTGTACAGGTAGTTGGTGTTCAGAGCCTTGACCTACAGTGGCAAGGCAGCCTGTCATTTCAATCTGCAGGGCTAGATTATGATTGGCTTATGAATTGCCAAGAGATGCTGCGTTGTGTTTCTGTAACATTGGGTTGTTTCACAATAGGTCCAGACTTATTTTCACTTACCCTCTCTCTGTCTTGGTTGTAGGTCAAATACACCAGGGATTTCTCCATTTTTTGAATGTCCTGAACTGGCCACTTGGGTGTGGTGGAATTCTGGAACTTATATTATGTGATGAATTGGATAGCAGAACATGAAACTCACATAGAGTTGTTGTGAATGGCAGATGATGGCTCCTCAGTGGCAGACTGTTGGGCAACTGGACAAGTAGCCACAGAACTGCTTGGGTTTCCTTCATTGTTTGAAAACACACAAGCACAGCTCCAAATACTAACAAGCAGGATCTTTCCTGTACTGAAACAGGGATCTGAAATAGAGGCCTCCCTAACCAAGTTCGATGCATGTTGGTGCATTGTCATGGGCGTATTACTGTGGAAACTGAAGGTTGGCAAGCAGAAACAGAGAACTTTTTGTGGCTAGTGAAGGGGGCTGATGGTAAAACTCTCCAGGAAGAAGAGGGAGTCATCCTGAGGGTGATTATGCAGCAGGCCTGCCAAATGAGTTCCCTGGTATGCAGATTCGCATCAAACATGCTACAACCTAGTTCCACTCATCTATTTGGTCTCTTGACTCCTTGCTGATCTCTTTGGTGTGCAGGTTCTGGAGTGCAGTGATCTATCAATTGAGGAGAAGATGGCAACTCATACTGGTGAAAAGCAAGTACCGACATCAACCCTTGCAATAGTCAATGGTCGACCCATGCAAACACAAGTGTGCAAGAGGATTCAGCTTTTTGCAAGATCAGTGGAGTCCGTGAATAGCTGGAGAGAGCTACAAAACATGAGTGAATAAGCAAAGTAGTCCTTGCAAAGAAACAGTATGGGCAATAATGTTGTCATGTTCAAGGAGCACATGGTAAAACAACAGCGATTAGACACAATCACTCAACATGCAGCTTGTCATGTATCAAACCATTGTCAGGGGGCAAGGAATCATGACAACCTTGCAAGTGATTGTGGATCAAATACCCTATTACTACACAATGCTAAATGTGACCTGTAATAGCCAACACATATATAAATGGGTGGCTGGATTAACTGTTATCCCAACAAATGTTAGTTAGAGGGGCAGCAACCATGCAGCTGCCATCTGATACAACAATGTCGACCTTGTATTTGGTTGGCAGACTTCATTTCATTCTCGAATTGCAGTTGGTTACTAAATTTGTATATTAGCTGGCCAACATCATGACCAATCCTTCCCTTGAATGGCAACAGAAACTTTGGGTTTGCCCAAAATTTTGAGCAGATAATCAAAAGATTGTGCTTGGACCCATCATCAGGAGCTGGTGAAGTGAATGATCAACACAGTTTGTCACTGTTGTTTATGAGTCTCATTCTTTGAGGTTAAATTTATGACTAAACCCATTCTTCTTATCTTAGCCTTGGTTTCGCTGGAATTGACAGAATTCCTTGAAAGTGTGGAGTGTTTCCTCTGCTATTCCATTACTAAGTTGGTCCCTTGATAAAAGATCTTGGGCAAGACTGACAGTGTGATGCTTGATAAGCCATATTGATGAGGTGCTAACAACTTGAGTTTCCTCTTCCCCGCTTACGATAGGTGACGACCACTGCCGTCTTCTTGCGGCCGAAGCACTGGACGGACTCCATTGCTTGCAACGAGCAACAACCCTGGCGATGGTAGCAAAAGAGCTTCTTTTGCCCCTCCTACGCTGTTGTAGGGTTTCCGTGTTCGGGTGCAATGGAGGGACGGACGGATGGCAGTAGGATGGTTGTCGGTTAGTACTTCAGTCCAGATGGATGAATTAAAGTTAGTAGTTAAATTATGAATTTCTCATGGAGTCTAGATGGATGGATTTTAAGGATAGGTCAGGAGCGAGCTCTTCTTGGGGTGGAATGAAAAGCGATGATGATAGGATGGTTGTCAGTTAGTAGTAAAATTATAAAGCTTGTAATGCATATGGAGTGAAAGGGGGGTACACATCATTTAAGTGAATCCAAGCTAGAATTACAATGGAACCATTGAAGTAGAGTTTATGTGATGTGTAAATTATGGAACCTAGGTGGATTGTACTTGTGGGGTATGAATGGCACCAATGTTGAAGTATCTTGTAGCTGATAAAATTATGTCTTATGGGGTTTTAGGTGGAACAAGTTTGGGAAGAACATGAAACCACAATGGGATGGAGGTGGTGCCAAAGTGGATTCTAAGTGGTGTGTACATGGAACCCCAATGGATTGTAAGTGGGGTGTAAGTGCCCACCAACCTTGGTCACATTGGGGAAGTTCAGTGAACCTCATATATAAAATGTAGGCCTACCACCTAGCCAAAGTGGATTCAAAGTGCTACATTTGGGTGAAGTTGAAGTGGAATGTATGTGGAGCCAGAGTTGAGTTGAAGTGTCATCTAAAATGTTGGGAACTTGGATGGGGTATGGGTGGAATCTATGTGAATTTACAATGGATCCATATTAGTGCAAATGGTGCCAAGTCAAATTAGGTGCCCAATACACTTGTAAAATGACATTGGGATTATGTAATTCCATATGGTGTAAGTCATGGTGCCAATGTTTGACACCTTGTGGGGTGGGACAACGGTGGTTGTCATTAAGAAGTTAGGCCATCTACTTGTTGTCATTAAGAAGTTAGGCCATCTACTTGGTATCACGATGTAACATTTGGTGTTTCTTGTTATTTCAAGGCCAATTTTCAATTGGTATGTCCTTTTAATTGGGACTAATTTAAAATTATCGACATGTGTTGTTTTAACATGGAGATTTTTGAAATGTCATGATCCAAGTTTAGAAGTTTAAGGAGCTTTTAATGGAATGTAGGTGGACATAGGGTGGTTGGAAATTGTAATGCATATGGAGTGAAAGGGGGGTACACACTATAAATGATGTGTAAGTGGAACCAAAGTTGAAGGCATTTGGTCCATGTTGGATTTTACATGGATTTTGAATGGAATGAAAGTGCATTTAGAGTGGATCCAAGGTGTGATCCAGGTGGAACCAAAGTGAAACATAGGTGGAATTTTAGTGAAATAAAAGTGGAAATTAGGTGGGCCTATAAATGTAAGCAATATTTATTTACTAGGATAATTATTAGTAACCAGGCATGGTAATACACATGTAGTTGACATACTCATTCATTAGTTGGTGTTTGTTTGTTGATTGATTATTTTATTTTATATGTTGGTAGGTCTAGTTGGGATTAATCTAAAGTGATTTTCATTGGCTTCAATTTACATTAACATTGTTGAAGTGTTTAAAATTTGGGTCATTTTGATGTAGGTTTGGGGGTGCTATAAATGAACCTTGAATGGTCCAAAGTGGGATGTCTAGGTTGATCCAAAGTGAAATATAAATGGGTTGTAAGGTTCACCAAAGTAGAAAATAGGTAGGTTTTCAACAAAGTCAATGTGTTGCATTTGATGGGCAATTGTCACGAAGAAGGCAGGGATGTTTAGTTGTTATGATAATGTTGATGAATTAATGGGTCTTTATGTTGGATGTTTTAGACACATCAATGGCTTGTGTATGGTTTTTTTATAGGAAAATTGCCACCTACATCCAAAGGTGAGGTGGAGGATGGGAGGCATATAGACACCAACATAGGGAAGGGACGAGACCATAACACAAAAAAGTCCTTATCCCTATATGGGGTTGAATCTAATAGCAATAGTGACCCAATGACACCTAGTGATATGGAGGTACTTTCTACATATGTCACACATCCATGTCACAGCTAGGAGCCAAATACACAATCGGTGAGATATACCACTATTGATGTGGGGGTTATTGTGCTAGATAGTCAACCTCAACCCAATTTACAACAAAGGAAGACTAGGCTGGCAATAAAGACCAAATCAACATCAAGCTTTGGTGGTGCGTGACATTTTGGTCCCACCAACAAAAAATAAATTTCAATCAATTAATATTTTAAATCCAATAGGAGACATATTGTTAGTTTTTAGTGGGTCCAAGTAAGTTCATCTCATTAGTGGTATTGTAATTACATTAATAGTGGATACATCCCACTTATAGGAAAGAAGCCATTACTACTCAAAGTTGATGTGGAGAAGTAGAAAGAGCTAATTGGAACAAGTATACATGGAGATAATCAGGCATCAAGCCCCCCTTGTCGACATTTCAACTTGCTGAGGAATCAACAAAGGGGTGTTCAAACCAAGTTAGGATGTTTACGAAGAATTGCCCAAGGGAAAACCCTCAACCAATATTAATGTGCCACAAGTTGATGATGTGAGTACTTGGACCATCTATTTTTCAACTTAGTTTGGCCTAGGTTGTGATGATGTATGTGGTGCTAGAATGTTGTGTTCATAACATAACTTGCAAGCGTGCCTTTTCTTGGGTGTGTGGTTGTAGGCTCCACCCCAATTTTAAGAGGAAAGTGGTTGGAGAAGGCATTTGTAGGTGTCAACCATGCATCCAAGGGGTCTAAGAGAAGTTCTCTTGCCCAATTTTGTGGCCTAGGTAGGCAAATGGTCATGGTGATCAAGGTTTATGAGCCAAATGTCAAGCTCATGGTTGAAAAACTTGAGCGAAACCCAAATGTCTAGACTTTGGATGAAGCATGTGTGTCCTCAATGGCCAACAATACCTACATCCTATGGGAATGCAAGTGGTTGCTAGAGAATTATAATAATTAGGCATATACCAATGGGCAACATTAGTTAGCATGGTATAGTTTAACATGGAAAATTTTACATCATGTTGACTTATACAAATTTTGGGCATCATGACCATGTTTCCATTTTCAGGTGTAGCACAAGTGGGCTTATATTTGTAGACTACATGACCATGCTATCATTTTATTTTTTGCAATGTAAATGAACTTTTGAATGAGAATTTTCTGGAAATTTTCATTTACATGTTTGGGTACAAGATGCATGACATTAGTTAAATAAAATGGACCTTTAACTTTTGATTAGTGGTGTAGTGGTATAAGGCATGGTGGTGCATTCCACTTGAAAAATACATGGGTAGTATTATAGGGTTACACCAAAAAACTAACTTGAATTTTTTTACCTACCCAAAAAAAATCTTTCAAAATTTTTCACAAATGCATATTCCGCTAGGAAAAAAATGGTGGCACTAAATCCACTAATGAGACTTGCCAAAAAAATTGTGGCACTTGGCACATTCCACTTTGTAGGGGTTGCACCTAATTAACTTACGATTTTTATTTGATTTATTTAATACTAATAAATTAATTAAAATTTGTGGCACATTCCACTAGAAACACTCCATTTGTGGGTGACATGACTTATTCCACTTTCACATTTTGCTCAAAATGCCCCATTCCACTTTGGGTTTTCCATTGTAGTGGAATTGGCACATTCCATTAAAAAATGAATGGAATGTGAAATGGAATAGGGTTTGATCTGTTGTAGTGAACAATGCTACCAAAACCATGAATAAATTTCAAACTTTCTTGGGGCATAATTGTGAACATTGTACATGGTTCCAAGTGTTGCCACTCCTGGGCACATGTAATCTACTACATGGGAATTTTGGGCATAAGGTAAGTTAGGTAATAAATTTGAAATGGTGCTATTATAAAATAGTCCAATTAAATGAGATAATTAAAAGGTTAGTTAATGGCCTACACATTCGAAATGATGTTTTGAACAAGGAATCAAATCAGATTAGTAATGACAATAAAACCAACTTGCCAATATGGTAGGTCAAATAGGCCATTTCTTTGCTTCACTCCATTGTCATGGCAAGGGTTGTCCTCCTCTCTACCACCTCATAATTTTCAATCCTCATAAAAATTGGCATGCAAGAAGACATCAAATCCTAAGATGAGAAGTGGGGCTAGTCCTTTTTTAGACTTGCCATTGAAATCACAAGCATTGGTTCAATATGAGTGATTTGGTTTCAACCACCTACTATGATGGATGTAGGTAGTTTTCCCAAGTCTTTTCGAATGACGACTAATCGTATTTGGCCCATAAGCTGGATATCCTTTGTAACCTTTAGTCACTTGGCCTAAAAACAATCCATATGCAAACAATTCATGATTTGCCCACACAAGTAGGCCTTGCAGTTTGAACCTTTGCTACCCCTCTAGCCTTGTCACATCCCAAACGTAAACCCCTTTCCAAAGTAGTTGTGACTCCTCCAACAATGGAGCTAGATACACATCAATATTGCGATTTTTCACTGATTTTTTTCCAGGGATAAGCAAGGCCAACATAAGAAAAAACTTCTTTGTTGTTACCCAAGGTGGCAAGTTATAGTTTAGGATGAAAATTGGCCACGTAGACCATGTGCTTGATTGGTTCCCAAATTGATTTACTCCATTCAAGGCAAGCCCTGGCCTCAAGTTGTCAAGTTCCTTGGCAAATTCAAGCCATGTGGAGTTGATATGAGCCCAAGCTTTTGAATCTACAACATGTTTGACATATCCATCCATGCTTATGTTATCATGGTGCCATTTCATCAACTTTGAGAGATTGGGAGTTCTAAACATCTATTTCAATCTAGGAATTAATGGAAAATGCTTTAGAACTTTCTTTGGCCCCCTATTGCCGCCCAAGGACATATCAACATTCATTACAAACTAAACATCGGTTAGCTATTTCATGTTCATTGTGATACAACACACCCATTTTGATATGCATGAATTGAAATATAACCCAAAGCTAGGTTCTGAATTAGGGTTGGGTAGATTGTTTGGTTTTGAGAGAATTAAGTTTGGAAGTGAGGACAAAAAGCTCATCCACAAATCCATTGAAGACACACTTTGGGAGGCTTCCTGTAGGACATGATGACACACTTCCCCACCTCTTTGAACCCCCCACCCAAAACTCTTTTTTTTTCTCTCACACAGGCCAAACATTTTCGGACTGCCCTAGCTGCCCAGCAAAGTGCTGTATCCCCTTGGAACATAGGTAGTGCCAAGGGCAGCTGGCCCCCAGATGACGGTTACCAGGTACCTTGTAAAGGGTCGAATCTCTTGGAAACTCACATCTTTATGAGTCAGCGGCCTTTAAGAAGTCAGCGGACCTAAAGAAGGGCCCATCTTTCTTGTCTCGCTCTATCTGCGGCGCCCCGCCTTCTCGCCTCTTCTTCCCTTTGAGAGAGATTCCCTTTGGCGCGCCTGCTGCTCATCATCATCAGCACCGGCAATGATCTTCATGTTGTCGCAGAGAGGTCAGGTAGGAAAGGAACGAAGAAAGAGCTTTGTGGGTGGGGTTGGAAGATTGTGATTCGCGATGTCAGGTTACAAGCCACACAGCACGGAGGCCATGAGGAGGTGGAGGAGGCCGGAAGACGGCGACACGAGACCAGAAGGATTGGAGCGGCTGGTAGAACCGGCACCACAGCCATGGCCATGTTTCCCTTACCTGGCGCTGGTGTTGTGTCTGGGTTTCCTAGCCCTCCAGCTGTACCCAGCCACCCACTGGCGTCACCCAATGGATCCTTACAGGACTTGGCACCCGCATCCCAAGAGGGGAGACAAGGCAGACGCCATCACCTCCACCAACCGGGACGAGTTTTACAGCACTTTGGAGGAGCTCCAAGTGCAACAGGCAGAGGATTTGGCTTCTCAGGTACGTAGCAGCAGCACATCTTCTCATGCCGTAAAACCCCACTGGTTATAAATATCCACTCCTCCAGGTTTATGAATCTCAAACTCATTCCTTCCACTTCGGGAGTGGGGAATATATGGCAGCAGGAGGAGCAGCAGAGTCACGGAAAGGGAACAAATGAGTTTCTGAAAATGGCAAACAAGCAAGAAGTTCATATCTTCTTATGCACAGATGATCCAGACTTGCGGCCAATTGGAGTTCTTATCAACTCCACCATCCGAAACGCCAAGTAAGTCCACTACTTATATTATTCAGTCTCAAAGATCCCGCCCCGCGTTCTTCATTCTGGTGCACTTGAAATTGTGCTGCCAAATCTCACCTACATCACCAGGCCTTCAGTTTAGGTTTCTTGCATGTATGAATATATGCCTCAGAAAAAAATTCAGATTCATGTGATGAAATCACTGCAGGCATCCGGATCGAATACATTTTCACTTGGTTTTGCCTCCCAAATTGCGGCCCAGAGTAAAGCAGTTAAAAGCATTCTTTCGAAACGTCAACATTGAGATACCCAGGTATGATTTTATTTTTTTGGGTGTCCCTGTTTTTGCTTGCTCTCTGTATTCTGGCTTCTGATCTTCTTCTCTGTTGTGTAAGCTTAAAGTTGGTACCCACCCAATGAAATTTGTATCTAGGTGTGTTTGGATCAAGGCTTGAACTAATGGATTGTAGTGGATGAATGCACTGAAATTGTTTTTTTGTTGAATTTATTATGGGTTTGTAGTGAAGCTATCAACATGCAAGAGGTGGAGGAACATATTTCATTTCGCAATAGCAGCAAGACACGAACTGAGCTTAAGAGTCCTTACAATTTCTTACCTTTCTTTCTGCCTCGTTACTTCAATGATATTGACCGGATTATCTACCTTGACACAGACATTGTGGTGAAGGTTTGGAATATTTATCTTTTTGAATGCAAGCTATGTGATGCTTTTTTGTGCTTCTTTCTCTGGCTGTCACTCAATGTGTGATGAACACTTAGAACATTTTCAGAACACTCAGAACATGTTCAGCATTGTTGAGGCATTTTGTTTCAGGTGGATGCCGAGATTCCTACCAGATGACTTTGGAGCCTTGCCTCTATTTTTTACAATGTTAAAAACTTGTCTTGATTTTGGATTTTTTGTATGGAACCAAAGGCTCAAAGTAGGAGTCCCATGGACCTTAGAATTGAGCAAGATGTGTTCCTTTTTGCAGGGAAATATTGAGGAGCTTCTGCATGTCAACCTTGATGGCCGTGCTGTCGCTGCTGTTGAGGATTGTTCTCAAAAGCTTGAAACATATTTTGACTTTGAACAATTGAAGACGATTCAGGCCAGAGAGGAGAAGCCAGCGTGGGTGCCCAAGGAACCCATTGATCCACAGACTTGTGTGTTCAATCGGGGTGTGCTTGTGATTGATACTAAGCACTGGCTCCAAGAGAATTTGACTGAGGCAATCACATGGTGGATGGATCAGTTCCAGTCTGCAGATGAAGTTCTTTACAAGTATGTTCCATGTTCAGCATCTCTCATGGTCATCATGCCCATAATCTCTTCTTCATTGTTTGGGTCCTTCTGCTTTGGCAATGATTAATTTTTCTGCTGTTCTTGGTTTTGCTTGAGATGATTGTTTCTACATGAAAGAATTACTTCCACAGAAAACAGATTTGGTTGAACTTTTGAGAATTATTTGGTTTTTGCCCCAAAAAAATTCAGGTATGGGCTGTCTCAACCACCCTTTCTACTGTCACTTTATGGCAAGTACGAGAAGCTTCCAAGTCCATGGAATGTGCGTGGGCTTGGACGTAAAGAGTTCAGTGACCAGGAGCGAGAATACATGTTCAAAGCATATGGGAGCAAACCTGATAAGCAGCCTTTCCTCTCCCCTCATGCGGATGTGGCAAAAATACTCCACTTCAATGGCAAGTATAAGCCTTGGAAGAGGGGCAGACCAGTGGGCCAATCAACAACCGCTGTATCGCGTTGTGGGCCCAATGGGCAGGACTGTGCTGAGTTGTGGTGGGAGTATGCTGGTGATTTGATGGACACAGTCCTCGCCAATCCTGAGGATGATACCGATATCCGTCTTGAAGGGTAAGACTTTGGACGAGCATTTGAGAGCTTGTTGTTCCAGTAGCAGGCTTGTTTGTACAATCATTTCCAAGATTCATTCCAGACTTTCCCCCTGTGCCGGGTGAAAATAGAACTACACAAAGGATCACACAATCACATTGTAGTTATTGGTTAGCATGTCATTTCACTGATGTTGATTAACTTGTCACTTGTTGAAGAAAAATTTCTGTTTGGCCTACACTCAAGCAACTGATGACAATTGTGATGTATGAAGTCTATGTTGGTTGTCTTATTAGTTCTTGTGAAGTATCCTGCTTCAGCGATATGATTTAGCTCACCTGATTTCCTTATTCTATTGCATGGTGGTTGAAAACCATTTTTCAGAATGGGAAGTTCAAGGGCTCATTTGTCATGTGTGTTTGCAAATTATACATGAAATTCTCCACACACATGGACTAAGCTCACATATTTCATGTAGAATTGAACACCCATTTGAACAGAAGTTACCAGGGTACTGAGAGGCCAGCCAAAATTCTCCACACTTGTTTAGCTCCCCATGGCAATTGGCATACTAGTACCTGCCAGTTCATTCAAGTTGGTCACAAATGTTTGCTGTGTATACCTGCAACAAGAAGCCCAGGTGAGCAGCAGATTCAATTCAATTTATTTGCAAATTGCTCAAACTTTAACATCCAAGAAATCTACAGTGACCTTGCAAACACTGAAGGTTCTGACACTGCAAAGGCTGAAGGTTCTGCCAGTTTCAGACCAGTGTGACACTCTTGCAAAGGCCAAAGGTTCTCCTACAGTGTCATACCCACTCAATGCTCTTGCAAAGGCTGAAGGTTCTACCAGTGTCATGCCAGTTTGACACTCTTGCAAAGGTCAAAGGTTCTCCTACAGTGTCATACTCACTCAATGCTCTTGCAAAGGCTGGAGGTTCTGCCAGTGTCATATCAGTTTGACACTCTTGCAAAGGCCAAAGGTTCTCCTACAGTGTCACACCCGCTCGATGCTCTTGCAAAGGCCAAAGGTTCTCTTGCAGTGTCATCCCCCCTTGATTCTCTTGCATAGGCTGAAGGTTCTTGCAGTGCCACATCAGTTGATGCTCTTGAAAAGGCTGAAGGTTCTTGCAGTGTCATACGAGTGGAAAATGGGCCTAATCACATGCTGATTTCATCAAATGATTACCAGGAAATGCAGCTGTCTCACACTGAGGGATTTGGAGAAAGGAATGTGGAGTCATCTGGCCAACAATGATTTGGAACACCCATTTGCACAACACATGAAGTACACTATTGCTATGAATTTGGAATCCTCCAAAAGCAAATGTCCCAGGTTCTCTCACAATGTGTGCTGTTCCTGTTTAGACATCTGTTTACAGGCTTCTAGATAGATCTCTCCTTGCAACACTTTTCTTGCAGTACTAGACACTGGACCATCTTTGTTATGATGATCAAAGATGGTCCAGTCTCTGTCTGTTGCAGGATGATTGTTGTCTGGAACTTCTTGCTGCTGATAATATACTACCACCATTCTCTGAACATTTTCATGTTTTTTCTTGAACAGCAGACAAGCAGAGGAGATTGAATCTATCACTCTTGGCACAATATGTCATAAGCTCTTGGAACTGTCTGGGAACAAAGATCTCTGCCCTATGCAAAGAGGCTTCACAAATCCTGAAGTTCTATGTGTTGATATCTTGTGCAAGCAGCTGATAAAGAGACTGAAATTTCATTTGCAACCAATGGTGCACTGCACATTTTGCTCTGCACAAAGCTGAGGTCCAATTTCAAAGCTTACCAAACTGCAAACTTCAAAATTCGTACAGAGATCTGCAGGGTTCAAGTCCAGCTTGTTCCAGATGATGTGTGCATGTCAAGCTTGTCTTGGGGACAGCATCTCCACATCTACTATGTGCAACACAAAGCTCTTTTGACTCAGTTTGCTTTTAGTCTTAACCTATTCTGACACTATTGTGAATTTCTCAGCACTCAAATATGTCTGCAAAATAGTTTCTGGAGGCTCTTGCTGCTAAGAATTCAGCATCCACACTTTTAAGTCTTTTTGTATTAAGTCCTTGACTCGCATACTTCCAGTGTCATGAGAACACATGAGATCCGCATGTAAGATAGATAGGCCTACAGCAGCTCAACTGGTCAATATACATGTAGGCATTGAAAACCTGTATATACGATTGATAATCATGTTGTTTCAGTGGGGTCCATTTCCTCATCAAAAGACCTGGCAGACTTGCTATATCTTACACTTTTGCCAAACACAATTCACCAGCCTCCTGAGTCTTTCCCAATCCACCCAACACAGAGAATCGGGGGGCTCTACATGGCTGGCTGGCCTCCTTCCATGCCATCCAATTTTGTGAAGCGTCGGTGTAAAAGTATGCTTTTGCTGGAATAGAGCCTTGTTTTGTGACACAGAAAATTAAACTCTAACAAATTAACCTTCGACTTCTCTATCATATGCTCAATGGATGTGTTACGTTCACCTCCCAGTATCGCTTGACCCTCAAGTATGCTATGACCCTCAAGCAATGAAATCCTATGTAAGCTATGCTTGTGCAGATGCCGTCTGCGTTGGTATTGTGAATGGACCTACGACAATGGCTTTTTCAGGATTGGACATCTCAGCGCCTCCTGCATGTTGAACAAACTCAGCTGGTGACATGTGAGACCCATGGCATGCACATACAATTTTAACCTGTCCCTTCTCAACCCTGTATAGAACACCAGATATTGTCTTCCCACTGGGTCCATTTCCACTACAAGTAACCCATGGCAGATCTGGTGGTGATCCTGTGCCACCAAACTGTTGCCCAGCTGCAAACCCTAGCCGCAGGCTGGAAGCTTCTTCTCCAACTAGAGCATCAAGATTTGGTTGAGAGCCTTGCTGCCAGGTACCCGTATGATGAAAGGCTTTGTCTTCATCTATTGATGATGCACTTCGAGCAGCTGTTAAGCCAGATTGTGCAGAATCCCCTGGGGTTCCTGGACGACCTGATCCAAGAGTGCCCGCCTCATCTGCAGATATTGCTGGAACTCGAGAACCAGTCCTTTCCAACTGAATCATTGTGCCTCCTCCCGGAGCAACCAGACCTTTCGATCCATTTGTTAATGGCCAACTGCCTTGGATATGTGCCCCTCCTTGAGACACATCCACCACACTTGCAAAAGCACTCACATTTGGAGTCTCTCTTCTTAGAGGACGATCTGCTGCATCTGATTTTGTTCGTGCAAGCCCAAATTGGGGAGCAGGAGGGACTGGGTTTGTGGTGGGTGGTGTGCGCATTCTGTTCGAGGACCCACTGCCAAAAGATCCAGTTCTCAACAAAGACTGCACAGCAGGGATGGATTGCTCTTGTACAGGCGATGTGTCTCGGCTCTTCACACGATCGCTTCCTTTACCTGCACCATCACCAAGGTCAGCACAAACAGATGGTCAAAGTCAGGATGCATTTCCTTGAAATAACTTTAAACTACATGACATTCATTACTCTTGATGCCATATCCACAAGCAAAAATGTGGTTGAAGTAGTGTTGTCAGATGCAGTCAAGAGAACAAGACAGAGGGAGAAGCACAGTGACATACCTTGAGAACTTTCATGCTCATGAGGAGTCCCAGACTTGGTTCTCATTAAGCTTAAAGCACCATTTGTAGGAGGAGAATGAGGAGGTGTCAGCTGAGGCCTCAACATAGCTGGTGTCCATGCTGCAGGTCCTTCAGGTGGCTGGATCTGGAATGGTGAATAGACAGGAGGAACTGCAATTTGGAAAGGATTAGGCATGTTCGGGTTAATCTGCGGCTCTTGACTACCCTCTCCATTTGCAGTAGTAGGTGCAAACTGCATAACGTACGGGAAAGGAAATGGGAGACTGAAAGGCACGCCCCCTGCAGCTGCAGCCGCTGGAACTGTTATGGGAAAAGGGTAAGGAACATGCATGAGTGGGAATGCAGGATTGTGTGGGTATGTCATGCCTGCAATTGTCTTTCCAGCAGTCAAAGGTGCAGAAACCGATGCAGATGATCCCATTTTCCCACTTGCTCCACCTTCCTCATTCTTCACCTTCTGGGGATGTGTCAGGTCAGGGACATTGGCTTTCCTCGGATCATCTGCTGACTCAGTCGCCCCACTCTCAGAATCAGCACCCCTGTCCTTGGTAGCTCTATCTCTCTCACGCTGTAGAGCTCGACGGATTTCAAGCAACTGATTGCCTACCTCATTTCCTGTTAGCTTTTCAACCTTCCCAGTCAAGGAAGACAGAGCAGGGCCTGATGGAACTGAACCTTCAACTGGGGCTTCTCTCCAGTTGTGAGACCATGAACCGCTGCCAGGCCTATGGAAAGCTGTGAGGCTCAAAGATCCAGCTGCATCCTGGCTGTCTGGTGGGGAAGAGAGAGGCGGGGAGGGAGGTTGTGAGGAATTTGCTCGTCTCAATTGGTTGGGCAGAGTGCCTGAAGGTAGCTTCCCATTTGTGGAAGCCATAAAAGGGCCAGACAAGCCAGGCCTCTCGTCTTCTTTCTTGGCCTTCTTCATTTGTTTCTGCTCCTCCAGCAGCATCTTCCTCTTCTTCCGAGCCTCCTGTCGCTTCTGAGTCTCCGCATGCTGCCTCTGCTGCTCAAACAACTGCTGCTGTTGCTGCTGGAACATGGCTACTTGGCGCTGCTGCTGGTCTGCCATGGTCAACACATTTTTGCTCACATCTGAGTCACTTCGAGCAAGATTCCCATTTGAAGGTGGCACTGAAGCTGCTGCTTGTGTGGGAACAGCCACCACCGATACAGGAGGTCCTGCTTCAGAATTCAAACCAGAGGAAAGTGAATTGATAGATGGTGCCACATTCGGTATCCCAACCCTTTGTGGCATGGGATCAATCCCATCTTTGTATGCCTCTAACAGCTGAGCAGGTATGGCACCCTGCGCCGCAATACGTGCCCATGCAGCAGCAGTTGCTACTGCATGTGGTGGCAAACCCTGAAGCTCCTTAATCAAGCTTACCTCATCCTGAGGAGTTAGAGGCAACCGTTGGTGCTCGGGTTGTGCTGCCTTCTCCTGCAAAGCATGCCAGATATTGCGTGCAAATGACTTGGAGTCTTCAGCCACTGCATTCTCTACTGACTGCCTGGAGACTTCTGCTGCTGCAGCATCTTGGGGGGGAGAAGGAACCATCCAAGTAGGAAAAGGTGTAGAAGAAGCAAGCTTCTCAGGTGCTGGGGCTGCTGCTGCTACCGATCTCAAGAAATCCTGCTGCCAGAAGACTTGCATCCTGCCTCCTCCTTCTGCTCCTCCCCCACCTACCTTCTGCTCTCCATTGTTCCCAGCTTGTAAGGAGTTGGAGTTGCTCCCTCCATCCAGAGACCTAGTTTTCCCAGGCACCACCATCTCCATCTCCATCCCACAATCCCTTTCCTTGTCGCCACTTCCACCATGCTCCTCATGAGAATCCTTGTCCTGCTGCCCTCCTCCGAACCCATCCCTGTCCTCCACAGCAAACCGAATCTCCTTCTCCCGTTCCTTCTCTTTACTTTTGCTACTCTTGTTTCCTCCCAAAGACAACCCCAAACAAAGCTCCAACCCACTTTCATCATCGTTGCCATCAGATGTCATGTCCGACTTCAGCTTCCAGATCTCCGAGCCGTTGTTATCCATGGCCTCAGTCCTTTCTTTTTTAATGCCCAGCAGCTGCTGCTGCTGCTGCTGCTGCTGCTGCTCCTCCTCCTCCTTTTGTCGCCCCTTACCCTCTCCTTCCTCCACATCCTCTCCTTGCTCCGGCTTCAAGCACCACCGATGCAACGTCGGCGGCGAAGCGCTCCATTGACCCTCCTCCTCCTCCTCCTCCGCCTCCGCCATCACCACCCTCTTCTCTCAGAAACGTTCCCGCATTCGCAACTTGACATCAATAATGAACATCGCTGCTAGTCTGCATCGAGGATCGTTGATCGCGACTGTTTCTCCAGGAGCTGCCGGAAGATCGATCCCCAAGATTCTGCGATTCCAGATCTAATCTTCTCGTGTTCGTTTATTCTCCGCACGCATTCAAGAAGACCACAACAATAAAGTCGAGAAGAATCAGATCTACTGTCGTATGCAACTATGCGTTCAAATCTTGGGCGGCGAGAACGAACCCGGAATCGGAAAGGTAACAGTAACCCAACACACCCCCCCAAAATAATAATAATAATAATAAATCCCTAGAAGACCCACTACCTAATGTCCAAAGCTTACAATCTCTCCTCCCCCATTCATGGCAGACAGCTCCATGACCGACGCCGACGACGTCCCACGATGCTGCAAAACATGTACGCGGGCGCGCGCGCACACACGAGACGCGCAGCAGCGACCAGCGTCATCGCCATCGTCGTCACCCCCACACACCCACCCCGCCCGTGGGGAATCGGAACTTGGGAGATACCGGCACTTTTTCATCCATCCAAAAGGATGAAATCATGCCCGTCGATCTTGCAACCAGCCTCGTCGCCATCGTCACCCGCCATCCAATGAATCCAAACTTCGAAGAGCCCGCTTCTTTTTCATCCATCCAAAAGGGATGAAATTATGTCGATCGGTCTTGCAACCATCATCCCCCCCCCGCCCAAGGATCTAAACTTCGAAGAGGCCCACAATGTTTCATCCATCCGACAGGATGAAATTAAACCAGTCGGTCTTGTTTGGAAGGTAGTTACCTATTAGTAGGTACCTAGACAGGTAGAGAGTGGTCCACAAGGATTCCATTGTCCAGAATATCCTTTTTAAAAAATTAATTAATTATATTTTTTACTAATTTGTTTATGGAATTTCAACTTTTATTTTTCATTAGTCAACTTGTGTTTTTCATTATATATTTTTTCATTCATCTTGGTTCTCTGCCTCCCTTTTCATCCAATTTTTTCCCCTTGGAGTTTCCAGTCTCTCTCAATTTTCATTTTTGACCAGAGTAGTAGTTCTTTTGATTCCAAAATTTCTGAATTTTTGGTATTTTCTCCAATCTACTATTTTCCTTAATTCTCATCATTTTTCAATCTACATGTCTACATGTAGTTTTTTTTTTAAAAAATGAAACTTTTATATATATTCTGGCATTTTGGCATTTAATATTTTTTTTTGGAACTTGAAATATCCCTCTTTTAAACTAGAATCATTTCATCTACAAATGGACAGCTTGGACACTAATTATATTATTTTTAGAAATTTTGAAAATATTCTTAAAAATTGATATTAGATCTTTCGATACTTGCTTTGATTACATGTAATATAGTTGGGATCACATTTGCAAAAATTGGTCAAAGACCAAAACCAACATGGTTTTAGGGTTTGGAGACCAAAGTTGTTAATTGATATCTAGGCATATTTTGGTTGTTCTCTTTTTTTGATATCAATCTCCTTTTGAAAGTTACAAGAGGTATGGCAGCTTCAATTAGGTTACCTCTCAAGACTCATACACTCAAAAGCAATCATGGCCACACTTCACCTACTTGGGTTTTCTTCATCTTCAACAATCGGTGTGTTGTTATCTAAATTCAAATTCCTCAAAAGTATGAAGTGTGTTGTGCATCACCCCACAAGTCAAACATCTAATATCAACAACACAACAAAATCCAATAATGAATTATTTTTCTAATAATCCCTTTCATTATATTACAAACATGAAAAAACATGTTGTTAACAACATGCTTATGTTGTTGCTATAAATCAATACAAAACACAAAAGAAGGTAGTAGATGAGATTGTTTTTGTCATTTGATTTTATTGACAATGGATGGGTGCTTTGCTACATTATTGTAAGGTTGTTTGAAACTCATAACACCTTAATTGGAACAACACTAGATGGGCAAGTGAACTTTCTCTTGGTTAAATATGGTTTCACAAACAAGATCATAACATATGTCAATAACGAAGGCGTAAACTTGAACGCTCTTTTTTTTGTATTGACACATGTTGTATCTTATGCACCATTGTAAATTTATGCACCTTTTAGTGGCACATGTTTTGGGCATGTAATGTTTAAGGCATGCCAATGTGTCACTAATGATATTAAGATTGGATTTGGGTTGTAAGAAGTAAGTGTGGTTGAAGCTCATTTTTTTCATTGTAAAAAACAATAACTTGAATGAAGGGAAGACAAAATAGGAACTTGCATGTAAGGAGGTTGGGCTTGAGGCCATGGAAATTAAAAACACTTGTAAAAACTCAATTTTCATCAAATGTTATTTTGTTTCAAAGAAACCCTTGATTATTTTGTAGCCATTATCCTTTGCCACAATTGACAAACATCTAGGCTACAAGCTCAGATACCATCAAGATCTACACAGGTAGTAGTGACAAAAACCTAAACATTGTTGAAGAGGAGTTGATCGATGACTATGAAGAAACGGTTCAAGAGGTTGGATACTTTGAAAATGATTGCACTATAATTTAATGATTGGCATTTTGGTTAGTGAATTTTCAATATGTAGTCAATTTTTGACATTGTAATGGTTAGTGATCCATTTTGCTATAGAACATAATTGCTTCCAACTTCCAACATTATTGTTTTCCAATTTATTATGACATTTGACATTTCAATGCATGCTCTTGTGATTGGGTTTTTGTAAATGTTGGTGATGCAATCTATAGTGGAATAGAGCTATTCCTAGTTTATAGTTTTTTTCTGGGTAATCCCCAAAGAAATATTGCATCTCCATGGGTACTCTATTGGTTGCATTTCAATGGATATTCTATTGTGATTTAGGTGTTTAGCATTTTGATATAAAATAGAGGTGCCCTTAGTTGACATTAACATTATGTGTTTGTGATACATTCTAGAATAGAGCAAAGGTATTTTTAGCTTACACATTTCTTTTTGGGGCAAATTGCCATGAACTTTGATATTTGAATGGCTGCTCTTATGAGTCCTTGTTGGTGATGCATTGTATAATAGAGCAAAGTTACTCCTAGTTTTAAGGCATTTTATTTTTGCAATTTGCCATGACAATTTGGCATTTGAACATGGGTGCTCTCTTGGTTGCTTAAGTGTTGGTGAAACATTATATAATATAGTAGAGATGTGCTCCCAGTTTATGACATTTCTAGTTGATGAAACCATGATATAATATGAAAGACCTTGAACCCAAACCAACATTTTAACATAAATTGAAGATATGGTATAGGCTATAAGGTATAAGGTATAAGGGTTCAAGGTTTAGGCTAGGGTTTAAGGTTAAATTGATGAGTCTCATATTGATACCAAGGTCCAATATAAATATTAGCTGGTATTGAACTACTGAAGTGTATATTGATACCATTGCAGACCTATTTCATAAACCCAAAAATATATTTACTAAACTAGTTTGATTTTTGATTTTTTTTAAATTCCAATACCAGTACGAGTCCAGTGTGAAAAAAAAAAAAGAAAAAAAAATCCAATATTATTACCAAATTGGTATATTGTCAAAATGGCAATACCAGAACACTGGTTTTCTGCTTGGGTATCACCTCCCAAAAAACCACAACATGGGACATTTTGGGAAATGGAATGCCTTGCAAAAAATTTTTGCACATTTTATTTTATTTACTAATTTTTTACTGTCATTTTTATTTTTATTTTCCCCCTATTATTACCAACTAAGATATAATAATAGATTAAACTTCCAATTTAAGAATCCCCAAATAGTTTTCATACATAAATAATCATTTTCTTTGTTTGGGATCAAATCCCCCTTAACTTTGTTAGGTCCGCATGCAGCACTTCCTTTATACCATAACAAGTTTAACATTTCAGTGATGAATAATTTTTCAAATTGGACTAAATATTAAATAAAATATTTCAGAAAATTATTTTTAAATGATTTACTTTCCCTCACTAAAAAAAATTCTTTGAAAAATAAAATAAAATAAAATAAAATACATTTTTTTGAAAATTTTAACATTTCTGAAACTAATACAATAAGTGTTGAATTTGACATGGTACTAAGATATATCAAAGTATGTGTCCCACCATACTACCCATGCCCCTCCTTTTCACTTGGAGGAATTTGTTAGTGTATTTGGAAAATGGCACCACCACTTTGAGACCCTAAACCCCTAAACAAGTTGGCTTGGTGGGCTCAGAATTTGGGCCCCTCTTTCTGCCACACACCTATTTGGGTAGGACCTCCTCCTTTCTATTGTTTTATGGGGGGTGTCTTCTGCGCATTTAGTGCCTTGGAATGTTGCACCCAGGTACGGGAAGAATTGCCCAACTTGTAGTAGCCTAGAGTCAGGTTCTTGTTTATCTTCCTCCATTCACCGACCCCACCCCCTCCCCCCCCAATCTTTCCCCCTTTTCTTTTCCCCTTGGATTTGGTGAATGCCCCCCCTTTGAGACAAAAAGGTATGGAAAATGGCATATCCAGCTTTCTTTTACTGGAAAAGTTTCGCCAAAAAGCGAAATATTCTTTTTAAGAGATTGAAAGCTGAAAAAGATGGAGAGTTCTCATTGCCAGAAGTGAGAGGGAACAAAAAAGAGTGATAAATAAATAAATAAATTTTAATTTATTTTTTAATGTGTAATCATGAATATAGAAGGTTGATGAAAGAATTGTACTCCGCATCTAGTCTATAGTCAGATTTGGCTAAGTCTTTCTATGGATGATCATCGTTCTTTATATATTATACGTCAAGTGATTTCATTGGATTTTGAGTGAATTCATTGATCACAGAGAATACAATCTAATGAAATCACTAGATTTTGAGTGAATTCACTGGTCTAATGAATGGGGGCTAGTGAAGTGCACTTACATTTTGTGATAGTACATTTTTCTATGGATGATTGTCACTCAGGTTTCATAAAAAAAAAAAAATTTAATTTGAGTCTATCTGAGGTGATGGTTGTCAAGTGTTGGATTGATTCCAATAATGTTTTCCAAGGATGTTACCCCATGTAACGATGGGGCAAGAAAAAATTCCTCTTCTTTCTACTGCCAAGTTCTCCAAAATAAAATGGAAGTGCCCACTCCAAACATGGTTTCTAAACTTGTTTTACCTATGTTAGTTTTGAGTTTAATTTGTCACTAAGTTTGAGAATAAATAGGTTAAATGAAAGTTCTTGTTAGATTTTTAATGTTAATTTCATATATTTTCTAGTTTCTACTATCTTGAAAATAATAAGGTTTCAATTAACTTTTAAATTAATAATAATGAAAACATTTATACTAATCACTTACATATATATCATATATGCTAAATTTGATGGTTGGAATCTATTTTGAATAGAATAAAACAATTTTTTTTGGTGATCTTTGTGTCTTTCACATTTTAGTGTCATATAAAAATAAACTAGTATCTTCTGCTTCAAGAAAATTTGGAGATTTATTTTTTCTTGTTGTTCTACAAATTAAGAGGATTATTACATATTACACATTGCACCATATTATTATTATTGTTTGGCCAAAATACATGAGATTGTTAACAAAGGAGTAGATATCAATGCAAAAAATGAGAATGGAAAAATGGTTTGGTAATTAGTATGTGGAAATAATCATGATGGAGTTGTTTTGATATTATTTATGGTACTCAATCTCGTCTTTATTTTTTTCAACTCTCTTTTTTTGTTTCATAAATCATGAAATATATAAATTTGTGTGATTTCTTACAGTTATGTGAAGGTTGTATGTATAAAGGGCGAGAGGGAACAATGTGAAAGCATGTAATGAGTTGTTAATGATCTAATGAAAATGTGTTCTGAACACAAAACAAAAATGAAAGTTGACCATAAAATGAAAAGTATTATATATTTCTATTTATCAAATAGATTGTGATTTATGATGGAGCATTTTTTGTCATGATTTTTTTTATGTTTGAACATGCAAATATTTTCTTCTCCCTCGTTGTGGTTTACACTCAAGGTGTTAAACAACAAGTGATGTTCACCTCACCTCAGAATGTGAAACAAAATGATTGAAATTTTAAAGGACAAAAAAAAGAAAGATGTAATATCTTTCTTAAATTTGTTCTTCTTGTGTATTTTTATTTTTGCCAAAAAAAATTTTTGATATGTGTTTTGATAATTTGATAAAATTTTATTTGTCACATCACTACTATATAACACAAGTTGTACGATATCAACCCAATTATATTTTTACAAGCATGTTTTAAGTGCCATGAATTTTTTTTTTCAAAATAGAAAAGAAAAAACCAAAACGCTTAAAACCTACATCTTTGTCAAAATATTTAAACAAAATGAAACAAAAGATAAAACAATATGATGAAGTTTTCAATAATACAAAAGAATGTGATCAAATAATGGTTGAAGAGGCATACTTCCAATGATTTTTACATATTTACATTCTATATTACTATCATAGTTTTGGAATTTTCAAAAAGAACATTTTGTGAAGAAACAAATAATCTTTTGGAATATTTAGGAATATTTTATTCTTGACACAAAATATCCCCTCCTCCCTCCCCCCATTTTATGAATATAATTAGATAAAACTTGTTAATTGATGTTAACCATAAGATAATTTCATCTAAATTTTATCATCATTCAACTTTGAAATGTGTGTTTAGCATCCCACACCCATGAAATCATAACCATCCCAACTCATCACATGAAAATGCGCTTATTGACTATGGTTAATGATTCATATACAACCTATAATGTGTGGAAGTTTACATTCATTAGGTTTAGTTTGAAGATGCATTTTAACCCAAGTTCCAACAAAAGTGTCCTATCATGTTTATCCAAGTGTGTGCTTCCCAAGTAGGCTTAATTGAATGGTAATCCAATAATGTGTATATAGTATTTACCGCTCATATTTAGAAGGTTAGGTTTATGGTCATGAAATATTGTATATCTACACATAAGATTGAATCAAAGAATAAATACACATTTAAAATAATAATAAAAATAAGTGAACTTAATTTTCCATGGAAATATTATTTTAAAACCATACGAATTTAACATTTTCAAAGTTTATTGAGCCTTTAAACTAATATGATTGTTCAAGAATAGGGTTGTAAGCCAAGGACCTAAAAGCGCATCCCAAGATGGGACATTGCCTTATCAAACATTTCAAATCCAAATATACTAAGTAGAAATTTGGATCTATGGCCTGTTTTGGTTTAGGGATGACCTAATCTTGGTCAAAGACAAAAACAAATTTGAAATGAGGGTAAGTGATGGTGGGACAACAACAAAAAGACGAGAATGGCAACAAGGAATGGTGAAATTGCAACTCACAATAGTGGGGGCATAAAAAAGGCAAATTAGAAATGCCCTAAAGGTCATTTGGTTGGACAAGAAAAAATAATTAGACAAAAGGGGTGCCACCAAGGGATGTTGAAGGCATTGGATATGATATCAAAGGATGCCAAGGGTTCTAAGAAGTACATAGAGGACATTGGGATGCTCCAAAATATTTATTATTTTATTATTTTTTCAAAAACAAGGGGTGTTAGGGGCCATTGGGAAACATGGTAGGAAATTGGACGACATTGTAAAGGTTCAATTTTTTGATTTTTGGGGTAACCAAGGGCACTAGAAAGGATATCACAAACAACCAACGTGCTAGAAAGGTTAACGTTTATGATATGTGAAGATTAAATTTCATGTTCTATAGTGAATGGAAGTGGAAATGATTTCAAATATAATCTTATATGATCATAAATTGCCAAGTCTAGTCATTATTTATCTTTCCTTCAAAATCATTTGAATTTTAAATGTATCAACATTTTGACCTTATGTCAATTGGTCATCACTAGTAGTGCAAAATAGTGTGAAACCCAAGTTAATATAGCGTAGATGTTAATCTTGAATATTAGAAAGAAGAATCAAAATATAATAAAATATGTACAATGGATTTTTATGGAGTTATTGTTGTGAAAGTACATGTCATTGGGTACGAAACAAGTGAAACTTATGGTTTACAATTTTTAAGGAGAGAACAAAGAAATTAAGGGGGAAAATCTATGCCATGTTGTGTTGAACTATATGAATTAAAAACATTTTATTTAAAAACATTTTTTCCTTGTGGCAAACAACATCCAAAGGTTTCATGGTTAGTTTTGTTTTTCCTTCAATCGTGAGGTAGGTGTATTGGTGATCATCCATAAGAGGGCTTAGTGAAATGTGTGTATATATATATTGGAAGTTGTCATTATATTTTTTTGATGTGTTACAAGTTATGTTCAAGATCTAGTGATTTCAACTTTCTTTCCTTGAAATATGGCAACTTTGGACCATTTTTCCTCAAAAAATATTTTGTACCATTCATAACCTTTTTTCCTAGTCCCAAGTGATGAAATTTCAATGTAAAAAGATGTTTTTCATATTTTCAACTAAAACAAAAATGTCAAACAAATATATGATACCAAAATTCAATGCAAATATAAAATTTAAATTATGTTTATGGTAGCTTAGATATGTGGATAAAAAAAATTCAATAATAATAAGGTGGGGAAATTTATCATACCCACGATTGTATTCAGCATCTCTTTGTCAAAACAATGAATTTTGTGAAAAAAATTTGTCTAACAACTGCAAATTGAATATTCCAATATTTCAATATTAAGTAATAAGTATAATAAGTATTCTCTTCATTAATGATGTTATTAAAAAATCTCAAATTTCAATGGTTTGGACTATCCCCTATATGGAAAGGTTATAAGTTCAATTTTTTTAAAAATTGATATTGTAGGCTTAGGGTTTTTTCTTTTCCCACAAGCCCTTTTGAAAATTAATTAGTGCTAAACATCAATCATATCTATTATATTCCTCACATAATACGCCCAAACAATATCATCTTTGATGCATGTAATATCAAAATTTAACAAAGTGCTCTTTTTGAGGTTTGAAATTGCAAATGTAATTTAACATTTTCAAGCATACTAAGCAATTTTTAAAAAATGTTTTGTTGAAAATTCATTAAAAATCCCCCTTTTAACACACATTCTTTAGATATATATTTAGAGATTCATTCTCAATTAATATCACGTGATATTTAGAAAACCTTAACCAAATTGAAGCTATATATGGTTTTCAAAATTATCATATTACATTATATTCAAAGATAAACCATGATAAATTATAACATAATTTACTTTCCTAATAGCTCATTTTGTATTTCAAAACAAGTTATGTCATACATCACAAAAAAATTGAGCCACAATTTGTCAATAACAGTCATGTGTAATTTATTTTTTCATAAGTTTGTATTATTTAAACACAAATGTTTAAATGGTATGAATAAACATACAACATCCATGTCTAGACTATGTGTATGATATTCATGTTGAAACAATATGAGCTTATGAAAAACAAATTTTGCATGACTACTATTGTCAAATTGTGACCCAAAAAGTTTATCATGTATTTGGTTTTAGTCGAAGATTTTTTTTCCATATCACTACAACCACAATTATGAAGATATTTCAAGAAAATTGTTAATTCTTGTGATATTTGTGTTTTAGAAAAAAATTGTTGTTTTCCCCCAAATGGGTTCTTAATGATTGCCATTACTTACATTACGATTGACTCTTTTCATTCCATCTTGGTGGTGATCAATCAATTGATGACAATAGTTCATGTTGTTTTGGATGTTTAAAAAAATGATTAGACAAAAATGACCAAGTAATTTTTTTTTATTGTAATTTTTGATACCTTAATTATTTATCATTTAAAAAAATCATTGATTTGAATTTATATTTAGTCATAAAACAAATGCTTTAAGTTACTTAATACAACAAACCAATTATCTTTGAGTTTTATCCATAAAAATAAGTAGACATTGAAAAATATTCCAAATAAAAAATATATATATTTGCAATGTATGACTTATGTTCATAAAATAAATGGTAAATCTTTCATCTTTATTGGCATTTCATTCCAATGATTGTATGCATTCAATATACATCAAACACATATATTTGGAAATCATGTTCTATGTTGTAAGTTTGGTGTTTGGTTGTGAACAAGATAATATCATTTTGAAGTGTAGAATGATTTGTCATACCTTCAAGGTAAGGGTGATATTAAGGGTGTATTGTGTGGAATTCCAAAAAGATTCAATGGTCCAAAAGTCCAGTGCAAACCTTAAAGTTTATGGAGTCACAAAAATAATCATATGATGATTTATGAAGTTAAACTCATAATTCATGAACAACTAATTTTCCATTAACATGCCTTCATTTGCATCCACAATATCAAGTTGAACGGGTGATCCAAGACATGACCTTCTAGCAACCTTGGCTAGGTGTCTTATTAGTGGTAATTCATCTAAAAGTGTGAATAGAAAGCTTATTGCCATTAGCAAATCCATATATTAAGATAGGAGTTTGTTGTTTGGATGTGAAAATGTTTGAGAGTTTTACCATGCTACCATGGGGTGTTATTGGTTCACCCAAGGCTTCCTAGGTGGACTAAAGCCCATTTCATAAAATTTTAAGAACTAAGTTTGGGGAATCACTAGGACTTAGTTCTTAAAATTTTATGAGGGTGGTGAGGGGGTGTGTCCCAATGAAGTCAAAACAAAATCCTATTCTAGAAGGACACCCATTCAGTCTCCTCGCTACCATCATCCAAACTCAATGACCCTTAAACAATAATTTGAACGAGTTTAAATATCATGAAACTGAGTTTGGACTTGTAAATATGCACAATATCGATATTTATAAAAAAAAACCAATAAAAAATGTGATTCACTTTGATTGGTTGATCACAATGATTTGGGGCATGTGATGACATATAATTGATCCTCATTCTATGGTGTCTACAATTTCATGTTTAGAGATGCACACCAACTATTCTAATACGTGGGGTAGATTCGACACTTATATGTCAAATTATTAATTAATTACATTTTTTTCATAAAGTAAAATATTCTTGAAGATTCAACTTTTTTTTCCTTTTAATTTTTCTCTTAAAATTTTGAAGAAAAGAACTTCTGAAAATTTTAACATTTTTGAAAATAATATAATTAATGTTAAAGCTCCCAAGGTAGTAGTAGTAGAGCATGGGACTCTTTCTTCCTCCTTTCTCTTCATTCCAACAAAAGTGACCATGACTTTGTGTTGTCTTTTACTGCAGATTTTGTAACCAACCCTAAATATGTAAAGTGGAATTTAAAGATCTTATGGGGGACTATGGTCCTCCAATTATTCATAAGATTTTTGACCTTTCCCTTTTCCCCAAAGTGTAGCACCCTACTCAAGAGTAAGGTCATACTAGAGAGATATGGAAAATATTAAACATGCCTAGCCTTCCCCTTCATGGTCCCCAATGGTGTCGTCTATGTAGCCTTCACTTCATCATGTTATGTTAAATTTGTAACTCGTCATACCATCCCCATCCTCGTAGAAGGCATGCAAACAACATGTCAAGTGATGTGATGTCACAAGCATGTTAACATAGGATGTTCCTCCCATTAGGGTTTATGTTTTGCAACACCTTTTGTGTTTGTGTTTTGTTGCTTTTGTTTTCAATTTTTTGTTTTTTGATCTTGTTGCACCTCCAATCCTTCAAGTTTTTGAGTAGAGTTTTAATGTTGTTGGCAAATTTTATTGTGGAAGTTTTTAAATTTCAAATGTTGAATTTTGTCTATGCTTTTCTTGTGAAACACAAATTTGACATGAGAGTTCCAATTTTGTTTTTAAGCTTGTTCAAGTTTGGTTGTTGTGAAGTTGCTTGTTTGAAGCCTTTTTATCATGGATGTGTTTTCACAAATGTGTACAAATATATTATTAACAATTCCCTAGTAATATATTTGCTAACATTTGTGAAAGTGTTAATGGTTAGGTCATGAGGAACAAAGATATTTGATTAAAAAACATTGAAAAAACGATAAGAGTATTGAGTGAAAACATGATTTAGTGGCAACCATAAATTTGGTAGAAGTGACATGATCCTTGGTACCACTATGATGATTTTTTTCTTTTTATTTTCTTTTTTTCCAAATTTTGTGATGTGGCCAAATTGGCAATCACCCACAAGAAGAATTAGCCAAATTTGGCCAAAGACGAGATAAGAATCCCTTTATATTTTTGGCTACAAGCTGAAACTTGTTGTAGAAATTCGGCAATTTTTAAGGTCTTTTTTTGGAATTCAAAATCCGCCACAATGTGTCATTTCTTTATTCAAAAAAATCCTTTGCATGTGTCAAAACAATATTTTT
>Ga0209611_10003292_pt1 | contig 28091 bp, 19 predicted proteins | sample S1TSphgellanicum_3_FD_187693 | JGI IMG/M metagenome (GOLD analysis project Ga0209611, IMG submission 187693) | Host-associated microbial communities from peat moss isolated from Minnesota, USA - S1T2_Fc - Sphagnum magellanicum MG (SPAdes) (version 2) | ecosystem: Host-associated > Plants > Peat...
CAGTTTCTCTCATGAACCTTATGAATTGAAGGAAGTGACAACTAATGGAAATAACTCATCATCACTTCACAGCCCTGGCTGTAATGGAGTTGATCATGAAGGAGAGAGCATGGGCAAAGCTAGTCCCAAGCAATCCCAAGCAGGTAAACCCTCTGGTCTTCACCTATCAAACCATTTCATCAAAGGTGGTGAAAGTTTTGTCACTATGGTTGGGAGATAAACCTGCTGACAATTTCTTGTTCTTTGCTCACTGTGTCTACCAGTTTGTCTGAACCACTGTATGCTGTTCCAGCTTGCTGTACAGTAATATGCCAGACAGATTATTGCCAATAGCTACAGACATCTACTGTACATTCTGACATGGGTGTGATAATGGCCTTATACAGGCAACAAGAAGCCTCTGAATGATATTGCAAACAACACTAAGGAGGCGGAGGCTGGTGAAAATGATCTTCCTGCAAGTTTCAAGCCAACAACAAGCCGCTACATGGCAGCAACAGAATCTGCGAAGGCTAAGTTCCGTTTGCTTGGAAGCCCTCAAAATAGGACTGAGGGTGATGAATCACCAAGGAAACATCAAAAGCGGCTCTCGTTAAATGGGGTTGCTCGAATCAGCAAACCCATCTCCCCAGCTCCTCGTGCAAAATCTATATCTCAGGTAACTGATAGATCATTTGGTAATTGTTGTTCTACACTAGGCTCTTTACTTCATTTACCTACTTCATCTGGTTTATATTTGAAGTTATTATAATTCCTTTTCACAATGAATTTGTCAGGTGCGGACAAGTCTCCCAGGGGGACTTTTCAAAGAGAAATCTATAGACATCACTGGCATTGAGTCACCTATTCGGAGAAAATCTTTGGGAGGTGATCAAGGAAAAGTTGCTGTGAAGTGGAGGTAGTCTTGTTAGCCTCGTGTTCAATTTGAAGGCCAAATGGCATATGATGGTTCCAGCAGACCTGGTTACCTTGAGATGCAAATATTGTGGAAACTGCTGGAGCACCCAGAAACAAGGACTTGAACTGTGCAATGCAATCGTAATCCATCGAGGAAATATCACAATCCCATGATAAGTGTCGTCAAGTTGTTTTGCAGCCTTTTTGGGATGTCACTGTAGTGAGTGGTTTGAATGTGACCTGGTTTTGTGCACAATTATGGAACACACCTACTATTGTGTGTAGTTGTATAGGCACATGCACAAACATGCTCATAAGGCCATAACTGGGGACTGCATTGAGGTTGTTGATGGTTCCAGTGCAGGTCCATGGTCCTTTCTCATATGGAAAGAGAAAATGCATTGTGCCTTAGAGCTGTTTTCAAGAGCAATTGTGGTTTGTTTGGAAGGAGTAAGCTGAAATTTATCCAGCAGTGATCTATGTAAGCTTGAGGAGAGATTCTTCTTTGGTGTCTGGAAAGAAAGATAAGTTTCACCAATTCTCTCTCCCATGTTTTGTTTCAATTATTTTAGCTTGTTTCTTTTACACATGGAAAACACCAGATATTCAACCAGATGTACAAAACCTGAATAATTCCTACTTTTCTCAATCCTGTTGTTGTCTCTGAATGTTTCTCTACTCCTGAGCTTCTTCTAGAAAGCCGTTCTCTCTGCCAATGCTTGTTGGCCTTTTATAGGTTGCCAATATTTAGGAAACTCATGGGCAATTCTTGGATTTGAAGACCCTTTGGAGCAGTACCAAGTTCTTGAACTCTCTCAAGATTGGTACAGATCTTTCTCCTCTTTGTTTCCCCATTTTCTCCATCATTTTTTAATTCCTCCTTTGGTAGAGAAGCGATCTCTGGTAGGGTAGGCAGGGCGGATTGTCATCATGGTTTAGAAGTTCTAAAACTTCTAATATGCAGATGTTTGTTTGAAGAGGAGTGTGAAGGTCTGTTCTGTCGAGTTAGTTCCTTCTCCAGAGTAATGAAAGTAGCAGAGCATGAAATTTAGTCTCATTTTCTTTTGGTAGATAACAATAACATGTTCCTCCTCAAATGAATGTACCGATGAATGTTTTACTAATTTATTGTTGTTTCTAAACTAATATCTGCATTGGTACTAATTTGTTGCAGTCCATTTCTCTCAATTTATGTATCAATTTTTTAAAAAACTTGGTTTGAAATATCAACTGTGGTTTCATGTATAAGAGAATAATAATTTCTTGGATGTTTTTACCAATAACCCAAGATTTTCAGAGGAGTGCTTAAAATGTTAACATTGACATGAAAATGGATATTTTCCATCATAATATTTCTCATGTTGTCAAGTGTGGCATAGTTGTGTAACAAGTTGGAGCCTAGGGCAAATGATTAGTATCTTTATTTTTAAAATCACTTTTTCTGCTTTCGAATTGTGAAGTTTTTTTATGTTTAGATTCTAATAATATTTTCAATATTTTATATTAGGTGCATGCTGCGTTGTGCAGAATTTCTGTGCAGAATTCGTTTGGCACCATAAAGCAGTGTTTTTTTTCTGCTTAGTTTTTCTCTGTGTTCTCTGGAGAAGTTGAGGTTTTTTGAGGACAACATTCGATATAAGAAGTATCTAGAGATGAAGGTAACTGCTGGTCACCATTAAACATAGGGTCTCTCTAGGGGCCTACCACCTTGTGTAAAGCACTGGCGCTCTTTATCTTTTCTATTTCTTTTCCAGTCGGTCCAAATCTCCTCTCCACTACTGTCAATCTTTCCAGCTCTCTTTTTTGAAGATTCTACTAAATGTGATAATTATCTCCAAAAAAGTGTAAGAAATGTTTTAAATCTAATGAAAATGCTGGAAAGAAAAGGTCAACTGGAAAAAACATTCAGAGGGAAAAATCTTTCAATTAGTCAGGTCAGCTGAAACGTGCATCATTCTCTTGAATCAATGTTTTAAACAGTGCTATATCGGGAAGCTACCCAAAATCCTACTGTCTCTTTCCAACACTGTTACTTTCTTTCTTCTCTTCTGTGTTACTTCCAATTTTCCCAAACTGGCAATTAACCACAAGAAGATTTAGCCAAACTTGGCTTATGGGTAGATAAGATTGTTCACATTTTAGGCTACATTTTAGGCCTAATAAAGAAATCTGACGATGTTGCAAGAAATACTGTCGAGATCAAGCTCCACTAAAAATAGCCAACTGGCTAAATTTGCTCAGAGACGAATACGCTGGCCGTAGTCGTCAAGGTAATTTTCCTTTCTTCTCCGCTTCCGTTACCATTGCCCTATGGTCAGCCGACCATCAGAGACAGGAAACACTTGTTCCACCGGATTCCACTCATGGTTTAGAGCCTACGTTCTGGTTTTACTACAACCCACTAGCATTTCAATGTCCATCTACAAACCATACGCAACCATCTACTTGCCTATTAGGCACCTACTATCCTACCTATACTGGACCTATACAGTTTCGGTAACTAAGGTGAAAGATGATGTCAACCATAAACCCTCCTGTCAACCACACCTGCGTCATACCTCCAATTTGATTGTGGCAAGCAAATGAATCAGATCAACCAAAGTTGGTCCAATTTGATTGTGGCAAGCCGGTGGACGCCCAAATCCTGTTCCTTTCCACAGGCTTCCAGTGGGATGATGGCTGCTGAAAATAGATCCCCTTAAAAACAATCATATCTCACATAGTGGCTTAAATTTTCGTTATGTCACAGAATTGGATTCAATTTCAGGATTCCTTTTGTGCACAGATTCCTTTTATTGCAAATGGAGAAAGAGAAGAATAACAATACCATGAATTTCTTTTTGGTGGGAAATCCTCAAAATCTCCTTCAAGCAAATTCGGAAGGGGAACCCAGAGTACATGACCATTATTATGAACCACCATAACACATACCTTTCAGGCTCCCTGCATCTTACCTTTCAAACAAAACCTCCCCACATCTAACAAACAGCAAAACCTCCAAAACAAGCATTAATGTGCCCACCCTTCCATCATAACAGAGAAGGATCAAAACTGCAGACAAACTGCACCAAAAAACATGCCACAAACTTTTGTTCTTTGACATCTTGGTCACTACTACGAGCCTATGATCATCAATTATGTACATAATGTGGTCAAGAAAATGGCATTATCTGCTAACCCAGACCTTAATGTAATAATAGCACATAACATGTAAAATTTTGATATCTATCTGACCATGAGTATCTGAACACCATAGTAGTACCAGTTCTCTACTTGAATACATGCACACACTCTCTACAGGGACATGATCCAAGTTTAATCAAGACTGCCAAATAGGTAGAGTAGAGACAACAGTATTATGTTATACAAACCACACAATACAAGGAAAGCAGTATTGTACAGTTAACTGAAACTTGTTCTTGAACCCTACTAACAGAGATGTCAGATCATTTGAGCACAAATTCACTCAAAATCCATACTAACCCCCTGACAGACTTGACTGTTTTGGAAATGATCTAAGCAAAGTGTGAACTGTAGGCAGTCTCTTTGGAAGGATCTGGAAACAAAGAATACCTAGCAAGCACTGAACTAACCACTACATACCAGTGACATGAGGCCTCCTGACTAAGTGAGGAAGCTCTAACTACAAAGCCAAACCAGAATTGATGAAGAAAGATTACACTCAAGCCTCTTGCCTCCATCAGATGACGGTAGCACCTTCATTGACCAACCAGTGTCGCAGCTTCAACCTCACTGACAGACCAGTTGCGGAAAAAGCTGCAATCTCTGCGGACTGCATAGCATCTAGTCAGCCGTGGTATGATATCTTCATCTGAAAGAGGAGCAACCTTGGATCCCTGTGCCATTAACACTGGCTCTGTGGCAGTGGTCGTCGTTGACGGAGGTAGCTGTGGCTGTTGTTGCTTCTTATTGTTAGCCCAGCATCTGGTGAGGCAAACTCTATCATCATCTTCCAAGCGCACAGAAAACGAGCGTGTCTCCATTTCATCTTCAATCCGGAAGGATTTTGTAGAGCCTTCCATTGTGTTGCATGTTAAGCACCCGAGGCTCATGGTTGAGAACGTTGTGAACGGCATTCAAGTTGGTGGAATAGTTACAGCAGCTACCAAACACTACAGTAGCCAAAAAACCAACAGAAAAAGAACTCATGATCAGTCCACAGGGGTTTCCTTGGCCTAAAACCACAAAAAGGAAGAGATATGGAATCCGGAAAAAAACTAAAAGCACCCACGACCAGCAGACAACCCACCAGAAATGGACAAGAGCTGCCAACCAGATCTATACCAACACTGACCATCTTGGCAGCAAACTACTTCCCTGCAATCCTACCATCTCCCGGAAACACAGAGTCTAAGAAAGTGTTTTTGATCCCCAATTGGAACAACCGTGACAAAGGTAAGAAAGAAACCCTCGCTAAGACAAGGAACCAAAACAAAGAGAAAAAGATACCTCACATCCGCGCGGGATACCAAGATCCTAAGCCAAAAAGGAAACTGATCCGGCCAACCATACAAGTAAAGAACCTCACCTGTTTGCTCACGAGAGTTATGTTCCAAGAAAGCCGCCGCCCTTCAACGATGCAATCCAAGCAGTGCAGACATTTTCAGCGCCGACTGATCTCGAAACCCTTGACTCTCAACCGGTCTTTAAAACCCTTTCTTCCCCCCTTTCCTCAAAGATTTGCGTTACGCCGCGACTCCTGATACTAGGAACTCATCATGCTTGAATCCGGAGAACAATCTCCTGGCCGCAAGCAAGAAAGCAAAGATGAAAACCTTCGTCAAAGAAGACAAGCAAAAAAAACCTCAACGCTCTTCAAGATACACACACACACACACGCAGATACCCCGCCCAGTTGCATGAAAACACAAAACTAGCACAAAGGAACGAAAGGCTCTGAAAGCAGAAGAAGATGCCAGAGAGGGGAAAAAAAAACTACTTCAACGAAAGATTTCAAGACGGCTATTTGCTTGTGGATACACAATAATATCGGCTCCCCAAAACCCAGCAAACCCACCGAAAGACAAAATACCAGAGGAACAACAACAAGAACGCATGCGCAAAGAGCGTGCAATCTGCTTAAGTTCACCGGATTCTGCGTTGAAGATTTCCACGAGCGGAAAGCGAAGAGACCACGGCACCGCCACCGCTCGTCAGCGCAGCCCTAACCCCGCTAATCGCGATTAAGTATGGGCGATAAATCAGGGGTTAATTAACCGGGCCCCCATTCTTCTGAAGAGAATCAGCACCCATCAGCTCACCATGATGGATGGATGGTAAGTGGCTAGGGAAACAGTTTTCTGTTGGGTTCCAGTTCCCAAGCTAACCATGGTGGTTACCTCAGTCGCCATTTTTGACTCCTTCTTTCTGGATTTATATCCAGAGTCTATCTATGGTTTCAGACCCATCTATGTAATGGTGTAATTATGTTATACTCATAGCTTTCTCACTCCCTTCGCTAAACCCTAAACCTACTTACGAGGATATGAAACAAATATATAAGAACGTTTACATAAATTTTTAAATTTAATTTTATGCACTTGTTGTGAAAATTTTAAATATCAAAGCTTAATTTTCAAAAGTTTGTGCAAAACAAATTAATAGAGCAATATATAACTTTGGGTTTATTGAGAGCTTTTTCCCCGGCCATAGGATTCCAGTACACATGATATTACATTATTTTTCAGAAATGTTAAAATTTCCAAAAATATAAATCTCAAAGGAAAAATGTTGAATTTTTCAAGAACAAATTATTTGTGGAAATGAGAATTTTAAAATAAACTAATTATTTGATAGACAAGTGTTAAAGCTGCCAGTACCATGGTACCTTACCTGACCTAATCTTTGAAGGGGAAAAGAAAATCAGCCCTTTCTTAAATGCATGAACTATAAATCACCAAATAGTCATCTATTTTTTCTTACCTACGTAGCTTTATGTATGTAGACTAGAACCTACTTCTTACAGAAATGGGTTACCAAGGTGAAACCAGATATTAACTCTGGTTAAGGTTCATCTATAACCGAGTCATACTGGGCATCCAGTGGACGGTGCACTGGTGGGTGCTGGTTCACTCTGGCCAGTGCAATAATCACTTCCTAACCATTTACCTTTTCATTTTATTACAATTTTACCACCGACCACCACCACACGCAAAATAAAAGTCCGACTCTGCTAATTCACCGTGGGGAAGGAGAGTAGGTAAAATCATCCATTCATTCCATTCACTAATCAAGGATGAGAAGCGATGAGGTCAGATGAATTGTTCCACAAACGTAAAAGAGACAAGTAAGTTACTCCTCCTGAATGGATGATATATGTGTGTTTCCTCATGGATGAATCTTGGCTAATGTAAAATTCTATCTCTGGATGAAAGCACGCCTGCTGCTGCTGCTGCTGGATGTTGCGTTGATGAAGGCACCCCACAAAAGTTATGTTAATCATCCGCGTTAAAGCAAGCAACTTGAGCTGGAGGGTAGATACCTATGGACGACCGCCTCGTGGGCAACTGGGTGCATGGGCTGCCGCCCACTTACGCTATCACATTCATCCACCTGGACATTTGCTTTGATTGAGGATAGGCTCGGCACGTGCCGCGAAGTTAAAAAGTAAAAAGTAAAAAGACCAAGTTCATCAAAGTCTATTACGTAAGATTTTGGGCCCAGTTGGCGAAAGATGCTGTCAACTACGCAACGTAAACTTTGCATACTGTACTCTCTCTATTTTGAAGCAGGGTTTGTTGTAAGGATTTTGTGACGTAGTCAAAGTGGCGATCATTCACAGAAAGAATAATTTAGCCAAATTTGGCTACGCACCAGATATGAAAGTAGGAAAAAAAGAATCCTTCTACATTCTTGGATATCTACTGGAACTTATCATAAAAATTTGAAAAAAAAAATCTTCAATATCTGGCGAATTTGAGTCATTTTTTTCATGAAAATTCCTTTGTTTAGGTCGAAATCATATTTTTAAATGTTGGAAATTTGCTAGTAGAAGAAACACTTTCTTTTCAGTGTTTCTTTACTGGTGAATTCTCGACCTAAACAAAAATATGATTTTGACCTAGCTATAGAAAGGATTTTTCAAGGGGAAAAATGATCAAAACTTGCCAGATTTTGGGGAATAAAAAAATCCAAATCGCCAAATTTGACAAAAACATTTTCTGGATGATGGCCATTTTGTCTGCATCACAAAATCCTTAAAACAAACCCTGCTACCGTGGCACTTTAACGCCAACCATAAAAGTGGCTCCAAAAGTACAGGGAAAGGTCGAAGGAGTGGGCGGCCGTGTTTCCTGGAACTCCATTGGGAAATTAGCCTGTAAACACTGCTACTTTGCTCTCACACTAGGCTACCCAAGTAACTAAACAGTGTATGGGCTAAAGTCGGGCTTCACCAGAATAAGGGCCCTGCAAGCTGGAGCTGGGTGTGGGCCCGTGGTAAAGCCCACCTTCCTCTCAGCGCTTTACATGGCATAAAAATTGCAGCAGTTTTTCTTCTTCTCCAGTGATATCATGGGAAAAGCAGTAAAAAATAAAATGGCAAGCTTTTTGGAAATAATGCTGGCCTATTACGCTGTATAAGGCTACATACAACTACACTAAAAAAAAAATTGCAGAGGTTTTTAAATAAGTGCCTAAAGCACGATTCACACCTGGTGTTAAATGGATGTTAAGTTGGTGTTAATTTTTCCTGATTTTTAGGTGCATTCACATATAAAATGTTGGCTAATACTGCCAATGATATGGCATTCTAAGTGGCAAGTAGTGGTAGCATTGATGGTAGCTAACATTCAATCTTGCCTAAATCCTAGATTTTAGACATTTTTTCAATGTTAGGTGATAAGGTAAAAAATGACCATTTAACTTCATGTTGGCTAGCACATACCTACAAGGTAAAGGGGGGTATAGATCCCACTTTCTTCCCACTTACCGTTCACAAGAGTGATTTCAAACCCCTAGTTCTTCATTATTTCACACATTGTGAATGCTCACAATTGAAGAAACTCAAGCACAATAACAATGGTGTAGTAGTGATGAAAGCATGACAATATAAAAGCACAACAATGATGACACAATAGCGATGGCACAATTGAAATGAAAGCAGAAAAACAATAGCGATGGCACAATTGAAATGAAGGCACAATAACACAACAATGATGGCATAGTAGTGATTAAAGCACATTGACACAACAAATATGGTGCAATTGAAGAAAGGATGCCAAGAGACAACCTTGAGACGATGCGAACTTTTGTCAAAAGAAACGATGATGAAGATGTTGTGTATTTTTAGAATATTCTTGGTGTGAATCCCTCATGATGTTAGGGTAACTAAAAAAGAAAAAATACATAGCAACATGTGAGAATGTAGTGTGGATAAAACACCATCATTACTTAACATGTAAATTATAACAACTATGTAATGTTAGCCTAGTTTAACAATTTTTCACTAACACTAGGTGTGAATCATGCTTTAATATATTTTAAAGTATGAAGGCAAGGAAATAAGTTGTTACTATGTAAGTTGGTCTTATGTAGGTAGGTAAATAGGTAAGCCAATTGGTGGATAATGAAGTACATAGATGCATGTGGATGGTAATTATGAGGTTGGTACTATCTATAAGCTTGTGCTTAGTATCAATATTAGAGCATCTCCATGGGAACACATTGAATGCCTCACAACAATAAACTCCCACACAAGAAAAAAAAACCCAAAAACTAGCATCCCACTTGTGCCTCCACTTGAAATAAGGTCTCTGGACCTTGTAGGGAATTTTATGTTTTTGTCATCACTTTCATGTAAAATATTGGAGTCCTTGAGCTCATTACCATTTTTGACATTAGGAGGAAGAAGTGATGATGTCACAAAGTTTCTTCAACGCATCCAAGGAACCTTTGGAGCTTAGCACATTTTCTACAATGAGCACCACGTTTCTCATGGCATCAAATGCAAAATAAAAAAAAGGGAAGAACTCATTGCTAAAAAGATCACTAGCTTTGCAAGTTTTATTTCCAAAACCTTGTGATTGGCAATGGACAAAATCATCAACGTTTTGCAACAGGGTGCAATAACATGACAATTGTAATAATTGACCTCCAACATGTGCAAAAAGATTAATAAAAAGCTTGGAAATGGAATGGGGGGTGATTAAACATGATGTCTCCAAATTTGTGTGCTACCATGAGTTTGTTGTTGCCTTAAATGAATTAGGGACATTTAAAGAAAACACATTGCAAAAAGCACTATAATTCTATCAAAACAAACACCCAAAGCATCAATCCTTCACCTTCATACATTATTAATTATTAATAAAAAACATTCCATAGTGTGCGAACATGCTAAAAGACATGTGCAAAACATTGCCTATGAAATAAAAACCTTAAAGCAAGTAGATGGGGTGAAATAAAATTAATATTTTTAAAATTAGAGAATCCAAATTTATGGGAATCACACAAAAACACCACAAGGTTTTAAAATTGTGAATGAAAAAGTCCTATAAAAATCACACAAGTAAAAAAGGACTACAAATAATGTGTTTCAATAGACAATGGAAACTCAAGGCATGCACTAAAGCATTCATACTTGTACAAGTTATTGTCGTTCAATGTCTGCAAATGTTCAGTGAGATCATTAATGAATCTAAAGTGGCTATCAACATTTTCTATGGGATTTGTGCCATTTATGAATGTTTCAAATGTGAATCCTTTTTTAAATTATAAAGGATTGTGGTCTTACCAAGCTAATTCTAGATTTTCACATTCATTTTCAATAATCATGTTACGGAATACCACACATGCCATCGACACATTTGTTATCACATCCCTATTTCATTGTTTATTAAGATTTGTAGTAACTGAAATCTAACCTAGAGAACCCCAAAAAAATGTTCCACATCTTTTTGTGCATTCTTTTAACATTTTACAAAATGTTGTTGATTTTCACCTTGTGGTTTGTGAAGTTTTTGGAAAAAAATCAATCTCCTTGGATAAAAATCTCATTGATGAGTAGATACAAATGTATATAAATCATCCCATTCACCAAGGAATTGGCAATCAAAGGAGATTGATCCAACAAATTCAAATCATTGTTATATTAAGCAACCCAAAATAAACATGCCATATCCATAGTAATCAATCAACTATTACTTCTAATATAATAATTATTTGTTTATCCTAATTTGTGAATTGCTTTTGCCAAGCAATGACGTAATTGTTCCATATGTACAACATATAGTCCAATGAAGCAAACATAATTTGGAAATTGTGGTCCCCATTGATTTTGCATTGTTTCTCCAAATCAACACATGATGCCTGCCACAAGTACTCCTATTCAAAAATCTCATGAATCACTTTAATGAATTGTTTCAAACATTTGGTGATGATGGTTTCAACCAAATAAAAATACTTGTTGATGGCATTTGATGTAACACCATATGTTGGAATATTCACAAAGTTACCATGAATTTTTGGGTGGAAGAAAGACCAAAATGTTCACATGCATCTTTGCGTTACACAAAATACAAATCATGAGCACAAACAACATTCAAGATTCTACAAAACAAATGTGTGTTTCAACATATATCTTGTGCGAAAATCTAATCATCATAGACAAGTGACAAAGAAAAGTAGTCTCTCAGTATTTGTGAGTGGCTTCGATGTCATTGGCAATCAAAATTTTCTGGATGTCCTAGCAAAGATTCAGCGAGCCAACATTAGGCTTCATCCTCCACCTATGCCAACATAATTTGTGTGAACAACTCATTGTCATCATCATCTTCAAGCTCAACTTGGGTTTAAAAGCCCATTCACAACCAGCCTGGTAGGACCCTCCCTTAAGGTCTTGTTTCAGTTTTAGACCCTACTTGCTTCATAACAGCCAAATATCAGTCTTGGACCCCATACCTACTAGGACCAGACTAGAATGAAAAGTACAAAGGTACCCAATGCCATGACTAAATTAGGGCATATGAATCCTTTTAAAAGTGTCCATACCAATTACCAGCCGGTACTTACAAAAATCACTACCAGACTTTCACTGGTAAGTACATGGCTACCCATTGTGGTTACCACATTCTGCTCCGGTTTCCAATGTTATAGCCGCAATGATAGCCATGTACTAACCGTCCTCAGTGATCTACCTGTAATATGGTTAAGTACAGTGGTTAGCTATGGGAGATGAATACCATGAAAAAGTGTTTTCAGTCCACACATCATCCATCCTGCATGGTGCGGTCTTGGATGTTGGTTCATTGTGGCCATGAGTGCATTGGCTACATTTTTTTTTGGAAAAACGCCTCTGTCCAAGTGCATTACCCAGCATATGGCAAAATTCAGTTGTTGGCTAATTTTTATTTTTATTTCAAAAATGAAATTTTTTTTGTGAGTTTTCTAATCACCAAACTTGGGAACTTTTTTTTTAAAACAGCTAGATTCTATAGTAGGTTCCAATAGGTAGGCTAACAATATAGGCGGTCGTTTAAAAATGCTCAAATGTTTTTTAACTTTCATTTGTCTTTAGCCAAATTTGGCTAAATCATGAAGATCATGTATTGGAAATAAGTGGAAAAACCTTACAAATCATGAAAAAAGGTTTTACCCCCCATGTGGAATCTTACATGTAAGTTGAAATATTTGCCAGGTAGCCCAAGTACACGACATCATAGTGCCATGTAAGGCCACCCATCACCAAGCTTGTGTGCCACATCATTGAACTTTCTCAAAACCTCACCTATGTCGATTTATAGCATGCTGAGTTACTGTAGAGCACTGGCCTTTCAGGAAGGACAAGTGTTATTGTGGTGCCAATAGCCCCACCCTAGTTTCTCGCCCTTTATATTCTGTTTTTGACTTTACCCTGATAGGGTCTTTTGGCATTAGGCCAATAGCCCAAGTGGTTAGGACCTTGGGACCTGAAGACATCATCCAAGTGGCTATTGTGGATTCAATTTATGCATTGAATATGATCAAATATCTTTCTATCCTTAGATTTTATTTTTTCTTTACAAAAGTTGATCCTATCAACTCACGATATCACTTGCAATATTGTTGTTTTGGTTGTTTCCCCAGATTTAACTTTATGAGCCCATCAACAGATTTTCTTGTGGCAACATTTTTGCTCTCTAGTGAATATTTTAGAGAAAAAAATTGGAGAGATAAAAAATTGGAAAAGAAAAGAAATCATGGAGTCCACATGTTTGTGTGTGATTATATAATGAACTGTATATTTTAAATGTCATGAGAATGAATTGAACCTACTTGGAAGATGGTTAATTATGAATACCAATTACTTACACTATTGCTTTATTTACAAAATTCTTATTAGAAACCGTTTTGAATCTCAAAGATTTGGATAATGGCTATTTTAATTTCCTCAAATGCCTTGTTCAATTCATTATTCATATTATTTCTCTTGTTCAAATTATTTAATTCAAAAAATTTCAAAACATATAAGTCAATTAAATTAGAGATGATGAATAAAATGTATTTGGGAAAGATTTCCAACATTATTTGACCATTCACTAATTGATGAATGTTTAAGTGTTGTTCTTATAATTCTATACATGTACACATTCATCACATATTCTAGGGCAATGGGTTTCTTTTGGGTGGTGAATTTTTGTTCTTTTAATTTAACTTAAAATAGAAATTTGGAGAATTGTTCTTTTTTGACAAAAATTCACCACTTTTGTGAAATTGAAAATTGAAAATACAACCCCATTATAAGGGTGACCATGAGGTTCCTACAATTCTTGCATTGATATAAGGATTTTGAAATAAAAGACTGATCTTGGCTTAGAAATTAGTATGAGTCTAAAGATGGATATGAATATAATATTTGGCATCTGATTTTAGTGATGCTAGAGGATTGTGTATTTTGTTGTGGTATGCAATTTGATCAAATATGAATGTTTAATTACCAAAGCATGCTGAGGATACACAGATAACCCTAGCACTCATGAAAAAAATTGTTTACATTCAAACATAGAAAAATTTCATAGATGATCGTGCCCCTATATGTGGTTTAAGATTTCAATCTATTTGAGACACTAAAAATCCAAACAAGCTTTTAAAGGCTATTCTTCTTCTTTCCTCATTAATGATTTTCAAATTCAACCGATTTAAGATCCTAGGACATGTGACCTTGGTATTAGGATCATACCAAAAGAATTTTTTTAATGATTTGAGGTGCTACACCCATAATTCATAAAAAAACCTATTAACAATATAGGAAGCCCTTAACATGATTATTCAAGAATTCATAACTAATAAAGAAAAACACAAAACTTTGGTTAACTTTTAAATTGTCTTGTCTTTAAGGGGGGAAAAAATGAGAGTAAGAGAAAATTGAAGTCTAATTTGCTCACAATCCTTATTTTGAAGGTTTTGAGCATTTTCAATTTACTTACTGTAGCTTATGGCATTGAGAACATATGGAATTAGCAATATGTTTTATATGAAATTTTGCACAATTGAGAAAATTGAAAAATGAAATAGGAATATTTTCTTTCATATTCCTTGTTTTTTTTAATTTTGGAAAAAAATTGAATAATGTTCACCACCTTTGCACCCTGGTTTTGGTTTGGTAGCATTTTTTTTTGGCATTTTAAAAATGTATAAACTATTGCCATTTAATGCAAGATCTTTATTGGAATGTCATACCATAGTTTTTATGAAGTATATACCAAGGGGATTTATTTTTTCAATTTTGCAAATAAGCAATTAAAATAGAGTCCCATATATTGGTTGTTGGGTAAAAATTATAATTTAATTAGTTTAGTGGTAGGATTGTGTTTATTATGAATGAAAATATAATCAATATAGCCCATATTTGTTAATCCTAACTTTAGAAAAAATCTTTAAAAACATAACATATGTATTGAAGATCATTATAAATACATGTATTGGTATATGTACACTAATATTAATTGGTATAAGTAGATTCAATAATAAAACAGTAAATCAGCTAATACTAGTAAATGATTTAGTAATCAAATGTGGAGGAATGTGAAGTGAAAGATCCCTTCATATTATTAACAATTGAATCATTCTAAAGAAAACTTACAAGTTTATATAGATATTTAAGTTGATGAATATGCTAAGTACATATGATTTGTAAAAACAAAAGTATTTTTATCACATGATCTTATCAAGTCTAGTTGCATCCTTATCATTCCTAGGTGAAAGCATGGTAAAGTAAATAGAAAAAATGTTGCGCCCAAAATGTAGTTTAAAAATGACAAAATTTTGATATAAACACATGAAAGTAGATTAAAAACTTGTGAAAGTAAAAATATGAAAAACCATGGCCCTCCATTTAGTTTATAGTAAGTTGAATACAAATTTTGAAAAGCTTTGGTATCATAAATTAAGTGAAAATTAGATTTGAGCATGATAGGATCAATTTGGTGTTCAAACCTACTTTTACACTAAATTTTTTATATATTATGATTATAACACACATATTTTGATAGTACACAAGTATTTTTTAAGGCTCCATTAACTTGAAAGTAGAAAAAGTTCAATATTTCATGTACTTGCAACCCATTTTGTAAGATTAGAAACTTCCTCCAAGTAAATGCAATTTTTGTAAAATCTACTTAAATCTATATGAAGATGTTCATTTTTCAAATTTATAATATTAAAATGAAAGATTATTTTCATATTAATCATTGAATAAAATAGTATGTCTAGTTTTAATGCATCAAAAATCTTTTGTGTCTACTTGTAATATTTTGTGACAAGGTATAAAGGTTGTTTACCATGCTTTCACCCTCCTCACAATTTCAAGTATTAAAATGAAACATTTGAATAAATATATTGTATCAAAATTTGATGCAAATAAAATAAAATAAAATAAAAATATCTATATAATTAAATTTATGATGGGTTACATATTTGCAATTAAAAAAAGGTAATAATTGGGTGGGAAATGTTTCTCTCACAAAATTCCCCCAAAAAATACCTTGTTTGGTGCAAGTAATGTAAATTCTAAACATTTTAGCCTCCCCATTGGGAACATATCAAAATGTTGGGAAGGTAAGAGTAATTACACATATTATATCAAATTTGTAATCAAATCATATTAAATTCAATGGAAAGAAAAATGATTTCATAATGCAACTTGAACATATTTTGAATTTGGTTTTTATACTTATGTCAAAAATTGTCTCAATTTCAAATTCACCTTTAGTTCATCAACTTTTTAAATATATTTTGACCATGGTTTCACCTAATATTTAAAGCACATAACTTTATTATTTATTACAATGTTGAATTGTAAAATATAATTATTTTTACTATTAAGAATAATTGACAAGAAAACAAGTATTATGCATCTTGTTGAACCAGACTAAGTAATAAAATATTTTCAATGCTCCCCAAATAGAAGATATTACTACCAATACAATATTGTGGAAATTTTTCCATTTAACATAACTATATACAACACAAGCTCACACTTTTGAACAAAGGATATTATGGGACAAACTATGTTACTATTGGGGAATATTTCTTGGGTGCATATTGCATGCATGTTGCCCCATATCTTTGCTAGAATATAATTTTCAATCCTAACTTTTTTTCATCATCATTTTTGACCTAGGATTTACAACAATTTGGCTATTTATTGTGATTCACATTAATTAGTTTAATTAGTTATGGTGTTTCCTAAAGATAAAAAAGACCTCTTGTGGCAGTGGGCCACTTTGATTAGCATATTGCCCAAAAATTGAAACTTTGGGAATGTTCTATTCATTGGCACCCACATTGACTTACAAACCATACTTGTATGAAAATAACAAAACCACCTAATGCACCTTTAGTCATCAAAAGCTTTCCAATACTAATAAAAACACCTCCCAAATTTCCAAAAAATTAATTAAGAAAATTATTGAATTTTTAGTTATGAAAATATTCAAAATTCAATAATTCATGCATTGCAAGTCTAAACATTCTAAAATCACCTTGGTGTAACCCTACTCATCAAAGGCTTCCAAATAGTATCAAGAACATAACTAAGGGTCCTTTAGTTTAGGAGATTTCGATGTGACAAAACAAAAAGGGTGTGATCGTTAATATGTACCAAACTAATTGTAACCAATGTTGGTTTAGTACATAGGTTGACACTTGGTATGAACATTGGTATTAAAAACTTGATTATCTTAGTATGTACTATACTTGGTACCCATCCAATATTAGTACACCCTTGGTATCTCTTTTGGAAAAACCCATTTAAAATTATACCAAGTTAATCTTATAGTTTTGATACCAAAATGCATACTAATATTTGGGGTTTAATGCATTCATATCACCTAGATTGAAGTGTTTGAAGGATTTAAGGTTTCATGAAAAATTGTCTCTTTCATTTGGTTTTATATTTTTACATGACATTTGTAGATTATGATATTCTTTTTTCATTTGGTTGCAAAGTAATTAACAAGGAGGTGAAAAAGTTTACAATTATTGGCATCATTAATGAATTAGTGTAACAACCTATTGGCATCATGGATGAAGCACCCACTACGAAGTTGATGATTGAGAGTGTTGAGGTTGATGTTAAGCAATAAGTGTCCTAGGGTGTTTAACTTGCTAAATTGCAAAAGAACCAAAAATCTTAGTTCAAGTGCATCATTAAGCCTCCCTTACTTGGGCATTCTAATGATCCATCACCAATAGTCCATGTTCAAGTTGTTAAGGTGATGCGGTGCATGATGTGTCTTTTGCATCACAAGTTAAGTTTCAAGTAGCAACAACACTACATGATCCAAAATATATATTATTTCTTTCAACCCTACACATGGCATCATATTCAATATGAAAAACCATGTTGTGAATGAACATAAAGTTGTTATGATTTGATACAAAGAACATAAGAAGGTGATAAAGGAAGGTGGTGCCAATTAACAAAAAGGGGAAAAGTGGAAAATAATGCCTCCCACATCCATTTCAATTTTTTTACAAATTGTCCAAAATCGGGTTTCCAATCCAAAATAGTTGAAATGATCCATACAAGCCCAATGATTGAAGTCAACAAAGGTTTTTTTTAAAATGTGGTATTGGTTATTACAAAGGGATACATGCCACGATTTGTAGTTGAAAGTCCATGGTTATGGCAACTTGTGATGAAAAAATGTTATTGAATCAAATTTTCATCACAAAAACAAATTGTTCAATAACACATCCCAAATATGTTGGCAGAGGTGATGGAGGTGTATGTCTTCCTAGCAATTGCATAAACACTACTAGATTTGACCTCTAGATGTCCATAACCTAATTTGATCCATTCACACTTGTCATGAATTTCATCAATGATGATTGGGTGCCTTGCCATGTTATAATAAGGGTACCTTTAAAGCAACATTAATGAAACAAGTGAAATTTGCTTTGGTTGAATATTGATTATAGGCAAGATCATTGTTTACATCAAGGATGAGGGCACAAACCTAAACACCAATGCTTTTGCATTGATGAAGGTTATATCATGTGCATTGTTATAGTTTCCTTCAATATTTAATGGCACATGTTTTGACCATGTAATGTCTAAGGCATGTTAGTATGCCATTAATGATACTAAAATTGGTATTGGAATGCAATAAGTGAGTGTGGAGAAGTGAAAAATGTTTTGCAAGAAACCATAACATGGCCAAAAAAGTTGGGAAAGGGAAGGCAATATGGGAATTGGCATATATATAAAAAGGATAGTTTCACTAGCACAAAAGTGGGGTGTAGTTCATTAGCATAAATCACTATGGGACTTTAAAAATGAAATAAGTTCATTGCACTTTAGTGATTTTGCCCTAATTAAAGTTATTTCACTATAATATCATTATGTAAACATTATGTTTCATTACTAGTTGACATAATTCATTATTATAATTTATTGTGGTAATAGGTTTATTTTTATGTTGTTGTTTTAAATACCCTATGCTACTTTATGATATACCCTATATTATTTTAAGCTACATTAGTTATTTTAACTTATACCTTAATTTATTATAAATTATTGTAAGATATTATAAATTATTATACCCTAAACTGTTATACGTTATTCTACCTTAAGGTATTATAATTAGCTTATTATAGGTTTTTTGCTTTAAATTATTTTAAATTAAATTATTCAACTAACATTCGACTATATCTTAGGTTATTTTATTTTAAGTTAATATATGTTATTTCAAATTATATTTTAGGTTATCCAAGGTCGTTATACTTATGTTATTATAAGTTATTTTATCTTAAGTATAACAATTTAAAATAATTTTAAATAAAATATAATGACCTATGATAAAATAACCTAAAGTAACCAATAATAGGCTATGAAAAACAATTTAGAATAACCTACAATAAAATAATTACTAATAGCCTATGATAATATAATTTAGAATATCCAACAATAACTTAGAATAAAATAACCATCAATAGTCATAATATAACCTACAATAACCAAAAATAGCCACCAATAAAATAACTATTAATAGGCATTAATAGAATAGTTTAACCAATAACCATTAATAGTCCATGGTAATTTAACATAAATTAACCACCAATAACCACCAATAGAATAACCAACAATAACCACTAATAGAATAGCCTATGGTAATATAAATTAAAATAACCAATAATAGCATAAGGTGAAATAACTTTTGATAGCCAAAAGTAACCAACAATAGCTTCACATAGTTGAAAATAACCTAAGATGAAATAGCTTAAAATAGCTAAAAATAATTTATGATAGTTACAAACAGCCTAAAATGAAATAGCCTAAAATAGTCAAAAAAATTTATAATAGTAAAAAATAACTTATAATAATAATAAAAAAACCTAAAGTGAAATAGCCCAAAATAGCCAAAAGCAACTTAAAAATAATTGAAAATAATATAAGGTGAAACTACTAAAAAAAACCAAAAAACTATAAATAACCATAAATAGCCGTAAGTAATGCAAGGTGAAATAATTCAAAACAATGAAAAATAGCCCTAAAATAGCTAAAAATAACCTAACATAGGTAGTATTATTATATTAACAAAAAATTTATCCATTTACTAAACATTTTCTTTTTCAAAAAAATAGTCATTAAAATGTTATTGAATAATGATATTTTTAAAAAATAGTTTAAATGATTTTACATTTTTCAAAAGGAAATAAATGGAATTATGTACATTATTTTTTTAAAATTTAAATAAAATTTTAATCACTTCATTTGAACAAAATCTTAATAAAATATGAATTTTCAAAGTTTATGTTTTTATCATGTTTAAAATGAAATATTTGATAAATAAAATTCAATGTAACACATTATCACAACAAATGTGGTGACTTGATGGTAGGGGTGTTTGCTTCCATCCTAGAGGTCAAAGGGTCAAACTTCACAATTGGTGTGTTTATGACAACAATGGTAAAATGACTGAATATTATCTTATGTAATTCCTTAGAGTAGGTGCCTATTTAAGTTGATTACATGGCCTACGTATCTAACTATGTTTTTAGCCTAGCATAAGTAATGATATGTGTTAATAATTCATAGGCTGAAAATCATGAAATTATCAATAATATTAAATATTACATTAAATATTGAATAATTTAAATGTAATTGATTTTCATGTTGCCTAGTTAATTAACTAGTAAGTGAAATGACTTGATAAATTTTTATTTCATTTGAAAGTAACCTTGTTTCATTAGGTATTAGTGGACCAATTCATTGTCCATAACAACTGGTTTCTGTTCGGTAGGGGGTAGACCAATTTCACCATGGTAAAAATGTCCAAATTCACTCAAAATCTAGTGAAACACAAAATGAATTAAGACGCATTTTAGTGTAATGCTTGAGATTTCATAAATTAAAAACATTAATCAAAACTTGATTTGTTTCAAAACTTGTCTTTTTCCAAGAGTCTTTAAAATATTTTAACACCATAAACCTTTGCTACAATTGAAAAATCTCTAAGTTGTAGGCCTAAATACTATTAGGTTCAACATGGGCCAATGCAAAAGTCATGGCAAAATCTTTGGGTCTTGTGGTGAAATAATGTATTTTGAACCAAACCAAAAGGTATTGGTTGCTTTTAGATGTTTTGCTTGTTGAATTTTCAATTTGTAGATTGCATAGGGATTATCAAGCTTGGGCATCCCAAAAACCACCTTTAATGTGGGAAAAATTTGAAATAGAGTTGGAAATTTTATAGGGCAAAATGGGGCTTGAAGTAATTAATTTGTTGAAGCCTTTTTAAACATTTGTTGTGTTTTTAAATGCTATTGTTCCACACTTGTTTGTGTGGTCTCCAACTTTATCTAAGATTCAAAGGCAACATGTAATGTATCATCTGAATATGTGGGCAGGGATAAAACAACAAACAATTGTGGAAGAGTATGATTAGTAGGTGTTGGTGCCTCTTTGGTGAAAGTCTCCAAGTATTTGAACCCCATGCATGAAGAAAACTCTCCTCTTTTAGCACCTAAAAATGATGACTTTTTTGTGGGGAGTTGTAACTTTTACAAAGGAAATTCGTCTATTTTTGGTGAAAACAAAATTGTCATTGTTTCATCATATAGCTATGCAAGAATGATTTGAAATCACCATTGCAATGGCGGAACTTGACCATGCAAAATAATTTTCTAATGTTGCAATTTTTACTTGTCAATTTTTGGAAATTCCAAGCTTTAAATTGAAAGTGAAAGAATTTTTAACATTGCTAGCATTTTGACTAGTTTACAATGGTGTTACCTAGGCATGCATAACTTGGACAAGTTCATGTTGATGTTGAAAATGAACTAAATCACACAAGGATTGGTTATTTTCTTGTTGTTAGGGGAATGAATAAATTTTCAAAGTTGAAAAAAGTTGTTGGGTGACCTCATAATGGACTTGAAGATGTTAACTACTAGAGGTGAAGATGATGACCAAAAATGATTGCACAAACATTTTCACTATTTTTTCCATAGTATGTAATGCACTTGAACATTCAAGTTGTGTTCTTTTTGACACTTTGTAGTGCATTTGAACATTAAGTTGTGTTAATTGTTTTTGACATTCTATAATGATTACACATTACATGGCAATGGAAAAGATATTCTTTTAGTGGTACAAATCTTTGTATTATAATGGAATTTTTTTAAAAATGCAAATTTCACCATAATAAATTGTGCCCATAACAACCCATGTATTTACAACTTATGTCCAAATCAACCATTTTTACAACTACCAATGTGATTGTCCTACATGGCACCATGGTAAAAATAACTTACAATTGCATATTTGATCAGAACATGGTTTAAATAGCATAGTAATTATGACTTGCAACTATTGCGCATTTGGATAAAATGAAGATGGAAAGTGCATTCATATGATCCACAATTACTAGTGTCCAACATTAGATGAAAACATAATTAATTTTATGATTAATAATGTAGTTCAAAAGTGATTGGATGACACATGGTGTTTTATGCAACTTGAATTGGCTGTGCTCACAATCAAATGAGCCAAAAACCATGTCAAACAACCAAAAAATTGTCAATTTTTCAAAGATATTTATGTAATGTCATTTTAAAGGACTTTTTAACTTTAACACCCCAAAATCATGAGTTTTATATAGCATTAGGTTGAGGATTCTTTTAATAAAAAAATTTAGATGGGATTTTTTTTGAAATGGTGATAACCTACCATCCACATGAAAAACATCCATAATTTAACAATTATGATACTTGAATTTTTTTGAAATTCAAAATATGATTTCAAAATGTTCAAACTTCAAGAGCCATTTGTTAGATGTAAATGGGTCATAATGTGTGTGGCATTTGAACAAAATTGTGACTTATGATACAAAAAACTAAACCTTAAAGTAGTTATCATATTTTAATAAGGTGCATTCACAAATTAAGGAGCCACATGCACACCCTTAAAGGACTTGATTGAGTGTTAAATTTGAAAAAATCTTGAAAAAAAAATGACATGTAAGGTTAGTCCAAAACATGTGTCACGTCAACTACACATTGAGATCAATGAAATTTGAACTCATTAATTCCTACCTAGCTTGATTTGTAGCCTACCTAGTCTACAAGCATTGTGCACACTTGTTTTTTTCTCTTTACAAGTTTGATTACTGAGTTTTTTCCTTTGTTGATCATCATGCAAGTTTTTTTTTCTCAAACTAACTTACCCAAACTCAAACTTTTAGTGATTTGCTTGTTGCCTTGGTGAATCAAATCTATGGTTTTATAGTTACATGATTGTGATTGCTTGTTGAGTTTCTATGTTGATTAGATTAGATAATGATTGCATTATGTTTTTTCTTTGCTAGAGTCACCACTCATGATGGAGGAGGTTGTAGATTACAAAGACTAGACTAAAAAGTTTTTTTATGAATGTTAAGAAGAAGAATGGCAACATGATGAATCCAAGATCAGACCTTACTTTAGAACATGTTTGTGAAGCGGATTTGGAAGAAGTTTTCAAGAAAGTCGCCAAGTTTAAAACCACCAACAACAAGTTGCACCTAGAAATGAAGAAATAACTTATTAGTTTATATGATTAAATTTACAGGACACCACATGTGACAAACAATGAGTTCATGTCATGGGTGGTGAAAGGTTACATTGAAGGAATGAAAGGGATGATCTCAATCGGGCTAAAGTTACTACTTGCACTACAAGAGAAAAGGCTTGGAAGGAATCGATGAAAAAGATGCAAAAAACTTCTATCAAACTTGAGTTGTTGAAGCTTAGCAAAGGCGAGGTTTCATGCAAGTTTGAAGGCAACATTTTAATGTCAAAGGGGAAGTATGTGAGATAAGGGCATGTTAGTAACTCCCAATGTCCATATGGTGTGTCAACAACAAAAGTGATCAAAGTAAAAGATTTGCAACTATTACTTTCAAATGTTTTGAAAAATGAAAATCGTAGAATTAAGAATTTGGAGGGTGAAAAAAAGAAGGTGGTGGAGAAGCTCATAGGTTTGCGGTTAATATGGAGGACCACAAAACAACCACGTTGGAAGCCCAAAAGGCTTTCAGTAAAGTTGAATCAGAAGTTGAACATCTTTGACGAATGTATATGATCTTGAGAAGGATCTTGGGAAGTCAGGTTTGTGCTAACTATTTCTTTTTTATGATTAGGTTAGTTTTTTTGAGCTCCAATGTGGCATGTTCCTTGAGTTCTTTTGTTTTTTAGGGTTCAGTTTTTTTTCAATCAACTCATGTACAATTTGTTGATCTTTTTTGTAATCTTAGGTTGATACAAAGTGCAAGGACTTTGAATTGAGTCTCTTGAATGACAACCATTTAAAAGAATCACACACAAACTTGGATGATGTTGCAATGAAGCTTTAAGACGCAAAAACCAAGTTGGAGATTTCACAGACATTATAAGAAAAAAAAAAACTATTGCTGGTGAAGATGTATATCAAGATGTAGAACTTGATTCTTGGAAGCTAGATTCGATGATTAGTGAGGTGCAAAAGGAAAATTTTAGCTTGGTCCAAGAACAAAGGTCAATTGTATGTCAAGTGGCTAAAATGCAAAAAGGTGATGGTATGTTAATCTGGCCTAAGCCAATTCTGCACCCAATTATGTGCCCACCTACCTATGACCTTACAATTAATGTGAGACCTTGTGGATTTTGCAACAAATGGTATCATAGTTAGGATGTAGCCATCACATTGTGTAAGCATACATACCAACCCTTTTGCTTGGGTGAACGTGTCGAACAACAAAACATTTGTCTTGTTTGAGAACAAATGTTTGATCTTGATTGGTGGCGTAATTGGGGTTTTGGAGATGAAGATGATGGAGTAAGGAGTTTTAGTGTTAAATTGGGCTTGGAGGAACAACATGAGGAGATTAAACAATTGCTAAAGGAAAATTGGACCCATCATGACCTCTTTGAAAATAAGTGCACTCAGATTTTGGTCCTTTCAAATGGAACAAAATTGTCTTTGTGATGTAGTGATTTTTGAATTGAAACCTTTGCAATCTTTTCAATTGATTTTCTTGATATTCATTTGCTTAATTGATGTGCATGGTGTGCTTTGAATAGTGATTTAATGTTCTGAATTTAATCAATTTTTTTTTAACATTGCCTAATTTAATGGAGTGTTTAGGTTTGGTTATTTATTAAAACAAGTAACACTATTTTTTGTTGACTATTGCTTGGGTTGCTAAAATTGTCTTTAATGTTCAACACTATTTAAGTGCTCAACATTTGTAATGGACTTCTTTTGTTTTTTTTTGTAATAGTAGTTGTTTAAGTGCCAGGTTTACTAAGGCTATTTATGGTTGGACTCCTTACAAAGAACACAATGTTGTCCTCACTGCTAAGCAAACCAACCTAGTGTTTTGTATACTATTGTTTACTTAGGTGTTAAGTCTACTTTTACTACTTATGGTTAGACTCCTTACAAGAGCACAATGTGGTCCTTAGTGTTAAGTGAAAACTAACTTAGTGTTTTGATGCTCATTGTTTTTCTAAATTAATTAAAAAGTGTGATGTGATGGCCATTTATAGGTGATGGGTTTGTGTTTAAACACATTGAATTGGGATCTACTAGCATTGGATATCCATTGAAATGTAGAACATCTCTTGGGGTAGGGAATCATAGCACTAGTCCTTTAGGGTTGGCATCAATCACTGGTGACCCTTGGCAAACAACTCTTGACTCAAATGTTGGATCCCCTATAATGAACATTGATGAAGTGGATTCCCCTTTAAAGTAGTTGCAAGACAAAGTGCAAATTGAAAAAAATGACTAACGTGGAAGCATGGGTGGCAATGATTTACATCACATGTTTTCAAAGTTTGAAGGAAAGAGCTACCCAAAAGAATTGTGCATAAATGGCTATGCAATTTTTGGAATTTGAATGTAGAAGAAAGTTCAACATCTTTGGTAGCTCCCTAAGTTTTATCATCAACTGCAGTCTTGCAAGCTTTGTTGTCAAATGTGGATGTGGATCCATAGCTTCTGCCATCATTAGTAGATCCCCAAGCTCTATCATCAACAGTATTTCCACAAGTTTTGCCATCATTGGTGGTTCCCCAAGCTTTGCCATCAAACATCAACTTTCTACCACCAATAGGAGCTCCACAAGTTTTACCATCATTGGTAGCTTTCCATGTTTTGCCATCAAACGTCAACCATTTGCCACCAATGAGAATTCCTCAATTTTTGCCATTAATGGAAACTCCAAAAATTTTGCCATCAATAAAAGCTTTAGCAATTCTACCATCAACAAAAATTCCACATGTTTTGCCATCATTAATAGCTTTGCAAGAGGTAAAGGAAATGGCTTTAAATCTTAAACCTAATTTGGATCACCAAGAAAACCATGTGAAGGTTACAGAAATCCAATAGACTAGGTACTCATTCCAAAAATAATTTCCAGCTAATGATTCAACTCGCAAGAGATCATCTTGCCTTTCATTCTTATCAAATCCATCTCTTCCTATAGCTATAGATAATAACACTTTGCACACCATTCATTTATAATATTGAATCTACTTATGCATGTTCATTTCTTCAAATCTAGTTATAAAACTTTACTTTGATATAGGGGAAGATGGTGCAAACACCTTAGCAATGGAAGAGACTAATGGAACCTAAAAAAATAGTCCATCTAACTCAAGAAAAAACAACAAAAGATCATGTCTAAAAAAAAAGGTTGCCAAAAAGCATGCAACCACATAGATGGTGGACAAATGTGTTTATATCAAAAGCCAAGTTGAGAAAGATAAGCTACCTCCATCTACAAATACGTAGACTAAATAATAAATGAGACTAAATAATAAAATGAGTTAATATTGTAGATTATGATATTATTTGACTTGATTAGTTGATCCAAGTCAAGGTTTATGCATGAAGGTCAACTTAATTATAATAGGTTTAGTGTGAAAAATCTGAGAATTATAGTTGAAAATTTTGCCACAATTCAAAGAAAAATCATAAGCATTTTTTACTATAGACCTAGATTCACTATTTTTTGTCTCTTCATTTGAACCCTTGGGTGTCCATAGGCCCATATGAAATTTTTGTATTCCAAGATGAATAGATTTTGTGACCTTCAAATTTTATTAATATATGTTTCATTTTGTAGTCTCATGAAGAAACCTACCTTGTGAACTGATGCTTTATGATTACTGGTAGTTCTTGAAGTTTGGTAGATTTGGTGAGTGTTTTTGGGTCTAGGTTGTAAGACTACTTGGACAACATTTTTGTAACATTGTATACATAAACATATGTTACTTTTGTAAGGTTGTAGATTTGGTATCATTAGTGATGGTACATGGTTTTGGGTTTGCTTTCAATATTTTTGGTTCTAAGTTCAATGAGAAAAAATCATGTACAAATATGATACGTGAACTAAGATCCATGTGAATAAGAAAAATCCCAAAACGTGTGCCCCTTCCTTGATCAAATAATTGGACCCAATAACATGTGTTTAGTTACAAGCTTTAAACAGTCTACAAAGTTATTGATAAAAAATTCTCCATGCAAAATATGACAAAATTTGACTAAGTGTTATGTGGATTTTGTTTCTTTACATGTAAATGTTCATTTGTCACTTTAGTGCATACCTACCCATTCACTATCTTTACTTATAAGGAGGTATGAATGGACAAACATAACACTAGGTGGGATCAATTCAAATAGCTCCTTTTAAAGTTCCCTAGACTTAATAATATTTGCAAAAGAGGATGAGGAAGACCCATACCCCTTTGTAAAAAACAAACAAGAACAAATGTCCTAAAATAATTTCCTTAAGTTGGACTTATAATGTGTTCTTCGTCCTTTTGTAGATCATTTATGATTTGTTGGAGAGAACTTCAAGGCATTTGGAACTAGGATAGATTGTTGGATGAACTAGTGATCCATTGGTTGAAGTGCATCCAAGTTTGATTTAGATAGGAGTATGGAGTTTTGAAGTTTCAATATATGGGCACTTGAAGTTTCTCAAATCTAGAGCCTACTTCCAAGGAAGATATAGTGTTGTACACTCCATGCTTGTCACATATGGTAATCCTAATAACCATAAAGAGGAAATGGAATTATTGAGCTCTAATACTTTTTTTTTTTTTCACAACTTTTTGATGTTATTTTGCATCTAGAGAATGGATCTATTTTAGGGCTCCAACTAATTGTTTTGTCTCCAACTCTTCAATCGTCATTACAGTCCTTTTCCTAAGTGTGCATTCAA
>Ga0209611_10003293_pt1 | contig 28091 bp, 15 predicted proteins | sample S1TSphgellanicum_3_FD_187693 | JGI IMG/M metagenome (GOLD analysis project Ga0209611, IMG submission 187693) | Host-associated microbial communities from peat moss isolated from Minnesota, USA - S1T2_Fc - Sphagnum magellanicum MG (SPAdes) (version 2) | ecosystem: Host-associated > Plants > Peat...
TGTTGGTTCTTTTGAGGGCATTTGAAAATGTCCAAAAAAACCCAAAAACACAAGGATTTTTTAATTGGTAGATAAATAATTGTTTTGGATGCCGATGAATGGAATTTCTACCATCCAAATGAGGCAAGTTTTTTCATTAGAGGTTGTGGGTAGGGGAGGGGGAAGTTTGGATGGCCCTAAGTTGAGCATTATGCAAAAAATGAATGACCAATATGAAGGAAACTCATTAATATTTGAAATCGATATTTATAAGGTCAAGAGTAAGGTTTGTGGTAGCCTAATGACAAACGAACTATACCACCAAAAAAATAATTCAATTTAATCTGGAGAATAATTGTTCAAGAACCCCTTTTTTTGGGCTTTACATATGTTAATCCACTACATGAGTAGCTTGTGGGAAACAAAACTAATACTTCCCGCTCCATGGGAGAAGAATTTGTGAACCCCAATGTGCCTCATTCCGATGGCCTTCTTTCATCAAGAGCTCGACAATAAGTTGTGAGGGTTAAAAAAAAACTCTTTTATACACAATTTCTTATTTTTCAATCTACCAACACAACAAGTATCTACTTATGATGCATTCACACTTGACGTTAATATTTATTGTTAGATGAAAACCTAAGTGGCATCCTAGGTGGCACTCAATGTTAAATGGGTGATAGCTTAATATTAAATAAATGTTAGCTTAAACATAAAATCTTCGATAAATAGGGTTTAAGTCCTAAATGACTAGCATGGTGTTAAGGGATTTAACACTAAAAAGCCTTAACACCAAGTGTGAATGTACCTTTACAACACCAAAATACCAACACGAGTGCAATTAAATGCATGCAATTCCCTAATTTTGTTTTAAGAAGCAAAATTCCTTCTTGTTCATAACATAGAGGAAAATGGGGAAATACCCATATACATGGGTAAGGTCCACCATGGTATCAAAGGCAAGAATTCAATATTTACAAGTTATTTTAGATCTTTTTTAATCCAAATTACAAATTATATATGCAGTTGAAAAATAACCATTTTTTTTTCAATGCTTTAATGCTTGTAAGCACAAATTAATGTGATTTCTAAATTTTCAAAATGCAATGGGAAGTTTTTAGTATATTTATGACAAAGTGCAATTTGGGGTCATTTATAAAATACTTGCACATTCAAAAATTTCCCTGAAATATATGCAACAAAACCAAAGTTATAATAAAATTAAAACTTGTAACAATGTAGCTTTTTAAGGCATCAAGGAAAAAAAAAAAAAAACCAAGAAAAAAAGTTTTGGGTGTTGTTGCTAAGAGTTATTACGCATGTGCCAGAAATTGGCACACAAAATGAAAAGATTAGAGGATATAATTTATTTTTAGCAATTATGGCACACAAAGTAAACTCCAAATATCTATTGAAAAAATCCATAAATCTGAAAAAAAAAAAAAACACACACACACACATGAAATTTTATTTTATTTTATTTTATTTTGGGCCATCTTGGTGTGACAATGGACAAAAAGGAATTCAATCTATTCGAATTGCCACCCCCCCCCCCCAATCGCCAAATTTTCGATATCAAAACATATATATTTATTAAAAATTTAAAAACTGCTGTGAATTTTTGGTTCCTGGTCCGGTTCTTACGAACCCGGACCGGTTCTTAGTTCTTACTAGGTAGACTCTAGGTACCGAAAGGTTCACCAAGGTACCTAGTTACCAAATTCCCCAATTCTTGAAATTGGAAGGGGGGGGGTGGCAGAGGGGCCAGATTTTGTGGCATCTACCAATCAGAATCCTCCCATTTGGTTACACGGTTATCAAGACTCTTACCATAGGTGGCAAAGTCGCAGGTGGTGGGCACAGCTGAGGTGTTACATCCTTGCAACTCGGGCCGCCGCTGCGGCCCTGCATGTCTCTCTCTCTCGCTCTTTTTCTCCCTCTCTCTTGCTCGCTCGCTCGCTCGCTCGCACGCTCGTTCTCATCGCAGTTGGGGACGGCCGGCGTCGTTGTCGTCGTTTTCTCGCAACAAGAATCGAGAGTTTCGTTGAGCAACGAAGCAGCTGATTTGATTACCCATAAGCTTTAGAAGTATCTGACTGCGCCCCTCAAAGCTTGCAAAATTTCTTTAGTCGACTCCTGACAAAAAGAAAACTAGCTGTGGTTCTTCCCTTTCGTTTGAAACTATCGACGTTTGCTTCATGAAAACACACACACCCATTTTGCTTCTCTAGAGTTTTTGGTCTTCTGGAAAATAGCTTGTGAGGAGTTACAGTCGTCCTTTGGAAGATTCTTGTAGAAAATATCCCGTAAATTGGTTTCTGGCTATGGGTTTGATGCAGAAGGGGAAAAAATACCTAGAGTAAAAATTCTTCTTCTTCTTCTACGTCTGGGGATCATTGGGTGCTGCTGGAGTTGTGGGGTTGTGTGTGGGGGGGGGGGGGGGGGGGGGGGGGGGGGGGGGATATTAGGAGGAGGAGACTAGAGGGGAGGAGAGGAGGATTGTATTGAGAGGGAATTCAGCTGGAGGGAGAAGGATGCAGAGGGAGGCCGATCAAAATGGAGTCAAGAATTACTAAGCAAAAAAGAGTTGATTTCTAGTCTGTCCCTTTGCTTGGGAAGAAAACTCTGGAGCTTGTCGGTAAGCTCATGATCTAAGCTAGTTGGTCGCATTCGAAAAGCAGCTGCCATACTGTTCTGCAGACCTTGAGAGGAAGACGAAGGGAGTAGTAGCATGCAGGGATGGTCAGAGACATGGGGGGGGCATTTGCAGCAGCAGTAGCAGGGAATGAGATTGTGAATGTGCGCAGAGGACATCACCAAGGTGATCCCAGTGAACTAACAATCAATTGCCCTGACAAAGTCGGGCTTGGTTGTGATTTTGCTCGAATTGTTTTCGAGTTTGGCCTTAGTGTTGTGAAAGGAGGTAAGCAAGCCAAGCCAAGCCAAGCCAAGTTTTCTCTTTCCTGAAACACAACCAAAAAAAAGTACATAGAAAATTCTACCATCATAGAAAATTCCTTTCGTTCTTCTACATCTACACATGGGAAGAAGAAGAAGCTCACACTACAATTGGGAAAATATAGTGCTCAAAATTCTTGGAGTTGTGCTTCCCCAGATGTAATGTGAACAAACCAACTAGTCTTTCACTGGAAGTATTTGATACTGTGCACCAGAAGGAAGGAAGGTGATGCTTTTGTCAAGTGATGAACAAGACTTCCATGCAATGCTTTCAGTTGACAATACCTCTGAAGAGAATGTTGGGATTGTTTTTTTTTGTTGCAGATTTTTCAACGGATGGGAAGTGGTGTTTTGTAGTCTTGTGGGTAGTACCTAGAGTAAGGCGGCCAGTGCAGTGGTCTCTTTTGAAGAGACGAATAGAAGAGGTGTGCCCATCTATTGAAACACAGTTTGCGCCCCCTCTGATTCCACCTGTGTCATCCCGCAAAGTGTTGCTCCTTCAAGTTTGCTCGTCAGATCGCACTGGCCTTCTCAATGGTAGGTAGCCTTCCTTTGTTGATTGCAAAGGACCCATAGTTCCCTCCTCTCTTTGTGTCAGCAATATCTGATTGTTGGCCAATTTGTTTGATTTTTGACAAACCATTTTCACCAGATGTTGTACAGAAGCTGTGGGAATTGGAGTTCACTATACACAAAGTGAAAGTGTCAACAAGGCCTGACAACAAAGCAATCAATCTTTTTTTTGTTACCGACAATCAGGATACTCGGGATAACCGGTATTGCTCCTCCTCCTCCATTCACACCAGGGGTTCAATTGCACCAGAAAAAGGGCTATGTCCTCCTCCCTCCCATTCAGGAGTGAGTGAGGTGCCGTACTTTCTTCTGATGGGTGTTGTCATGTTTATGACAGGAATAAGCTGCCATTGAAAAAAAGGGGCGAGCAAGTTGGAGACCAGCTCAAAGATTTGCTGGGGAGTTCTTTCTCATACTCTGATCTCAGTGAAGCGAGTCCAGAAATGGCGGACCTGAGTTGTGCTCCTCTTGCACACACAGTGGCAAAGGACTTGTTTGCCGATGTCATTCCACCAACAGAGACTGAGAATGACAGAAGTCGGGGTGGATCACACACCAGTCTAGGTGGAGAAGGCACCATGGTCACCATTGACAACTCCATCAGCCCTGTCCACAGTCTTCTTCAAGTGACTTGTAAAAGCCGTAAGGGTCTGGTGTACGATTGTCTGCGTACTCTCAAAGATGTAAACCTTCAGGTTGGTGTATAATCTTTCCCTATACTGCCTAACAAATTCATCTGGTTTGGACCTGAGTCTAGTGCAGGTTCCAACCAATGCATATGATCTCCCTCAGTTGTACAGCCCTTTGTGAAACCTTCTTGTTGGCTTTTGAACGAACCAAGTCTGTTAGTAACCTCTTTTTGCAGGAGTGTTGATATAGTACCTCTTCATGTTAAACAGGTGGCACATGGGCGTGTTGCAACACTCGAAAATGGCAGCACTGAGATAAATATCTTCCTATTGCGAACAGAAGGAAGGAAAATTACAGATGTGGAAAAGCAAAAGTTGTTGTGTCGGTGCATGCATGCTGAGGTTCAGCATCCTCTTCGGGTTGTGGTTGTATCCCGAGGGCCAGACACTGAACTTCTTGTTGCTACTCCAATAGAACTTTGTGGAAGAGGTCGCCCGCGTGTTCTATATGATGTTACTCTTGCTCTTCGAGAGTTGAGTATCTGTATTTTCAAGGTCAAACCTCCACTCTTGTTCTTGAATCACAGCTCAATGGTCAAATCTTAGGAAAAACACTCTTATGCTGTTGAACAAAGTCTTTTTCATAGCTATTTCTGAATAATTTCAGGCTTATAACTCTTTTGAGAAGATAATGATGATGAATGGTGTACTGCAAATTTTTTGTACAGGCTGATATTGGGAGGCATGTTGTGGCTGACCGACAATGGGAAATTTACCGCTTCTTGCTTATTGACAGACCAGACCTGTCTTTGACAAGTAGCCGGATCCGCAGCCTCATTGCAGAACGAGTCCGACGCATCCTCATGGGTTGAAGAGAAGGACCTGGATTATTACTTCCCTGCATCTTCAAGCTGCCATCAAGGCAGACAAGTAGGAATTAGAATGGATCTTAACTTTCATATAACTTAACAGTGTATAACTGTAAGACTATTGATAGATAATTTGGGAACTGTAGATTATTGTTTCAAATTGCCAAATGTGATGAATAGGCTGGCCTTGACAAGGTCCTGATGTCCATAGGAAGCACAATTAGAGCTCAAGCTGTAATCTAAGTATGGCCTCATTGCCAAAACTCAAATGTCCAGCTGCCCCATTCATCTTGATTCTGACTCACCCACTATGCTTTTCCTGTCTCTTTTTGCAATAAGCTACTATGAAAATTGCACTAATTTCTGCTGCTGAAAAAAGCTTCTGCAGGATCTCTTATGATTGTTGTTTTCTTTATTCTTTGAAGTAAAGATGGTTGTTATAGTGTCTTTCTTCTCAAAGAAGAAATTGAAGCAAAAAAATCTGATAGCATATTTTTGGGTGCGAAGCTGCAGAAACATGAAGATGACCTAAAACCCAAAGACAAAAAGGCAGAGTCCAGAGCAGAAGTAGTGATCACCTCTGGCACCCCAGATAAGGGAATCCTAATAACATGGCTTTGATCTTTATATTATTGTTCTTTCCTGATCTCATCACAAGTCTCCTTGATAAGCTTCATCTCCTCTTTGATATATTCATTGTCTGTAAAATCAGAGTAGTAGGAAAAGAGATTGAAAGCATAATGCCCACTGAAGATGATATCCATTGATTGTAGTATCAGCTTGAGTCATCAAGTCTTTGGGGGATTCCTTGGTTGTGGAAAAGCTCCAGAGGCTTGAGGATTTCCACCAACAATACAAAACACAATTGCATCGCACTCCAACAGCAGCCAAGGTCACTACAAATACTTGTTTCAAATAAAAAATGAAGACAAATCCATTTACAAAGACAAATCAAAATGAAGTATCTAACCATTCAGACTTTGCTATGCAAAAACTCATCAATGCCTCAACATCCGAAATCAACAGATTCTGGGGCATTTATTAAAATTGTCTTCACAAGTGCAGTATAAATCTTTTCATTACATGGAGAAAACTATAGCTCTATACAAGAGTAGCACCCATGGCTACTCATCCATCCAGTAAAAGTATCACCACTCATCTTTTAATACCCCACAGGATAATCACAGATTGTTGTTCTCATTCTGCTCCAAGGCTGCAAAGATTGTCAAAACCCTTTATCAGTGTGTACACCTCAAGTCTAAACTGCAACTCTTACAATCTCCAGTTTTGTCTGAGTCATCCACTTCAATCTGAACTTGGGTGACTCTCTTGCGACTGTGAAAGAAAAGAGGTTAAAGAAATTTTGTGACAACAATTCTGTTGAGAACATGAACCCATTGCAGTACCCTAATTCAAAGAGTTTCTCAATAAGAAATAAGATATAGCTTGAAAGACATTTGTGAGAAGAGAGTTGATAAACAAGGAACTCACAGTTGTTATTCAAGAGTTTCTTGAGTTTCTTGATCCACGCGAGTCATCAGCATAAGACAGCAGCAGTATGATACCAGTGCTAAAGCATCCAGTGCATCTGTTCAGGCCATCGATATGTATGTAAACCTTAAACCCTAAACCCTAAATATTCTCTCTCTCTCTCTCTCTCATCTCTCCAGGCAATACATATATATATATAACTTAAACCCTAAATCTTATATCTATTCTCTCTCTCTCTTTCCCCTCTCTCTCTAGTGCATCTCTCCAGGCCATACATATGTATAGATACCTTAGACCCTAAATGTTCTCTCCCTCTCTAAATTCTAGAAGCCATGAGCTGGAAACCTATTTGTCTTGGGTAAACATTTCACTCTAACTCCATCAAATAAAATGAGAATACCACCCAAGCATTAAGGGTTTAGGGTTGAGAATACCTTAAACCCTACACTCAATAAGAGATTGTCTATAGCATGGAAGAGCTTGGAAACTTATTTGTCTTGAGTAAACATTGCACTCTAACTCCATCAAATAAAATGAGAATACCACCCAAGCATTAAGGGTTTATAGGGTTGAGAATACCCTAAACCCTTCACTCAATAAGAGATTGTCTATAGCATGGAAGAGCTCTTTGAATCTTTATAATGATGAATGAAAAACCAAAAATGATTCTAATTTTTTTAAACATAATATGGACCAAAAGTTCAACAAGTAATCATTGAAAGAGAGGTCTTGCATATATATATATATATATATATAATCTGAACAAAACAAAAAAATCACCATATGGGTTTTGAAATTTCAAATTTCACCAAAATTAGTAAAACCAATATAATAACTATCTGATGTTATATATTTTACATGACTATTTATGGACAACATACCATGATATGTTCTAGAGTACCAGATGATCAATAAATAAATACCAAACATCAAGCATGTTGAAGATTTGTTTATGGTATATTGTTTATTTTCATGGCAAACCACTTTTTTTTTTAAAGTTCTTAATAGTAAGTTTGATAAACTCACATGATGGCTTGCTATAAAAGCATATTGTAGAAAAAATTGACTTGTTGCATGGTAGAAGATTTGATTACAATTAAGATTAATCATATATTATTACTTGGTTCCACTATTTTAAAGTAGAATGGGCTAGGCCACTATTGTTGATTAAAATATTTCAAGCCAATACAAAAGGTTTTGGAAACGACCAAAGAGAGGGTTTATACTATAGCGACCAAAAAAGGGGTTTATATTACACAAACCAAAGAAGGGTTTACATTGTAAACAATTGAAAGCACCACTAATGTGAAAGGTTGCAATAATCAACATATGGAGAAAGCGATATTTGTGATACTAGTTGATAACAACGTTTTATGTGTTTATTGATCCTAGGACTAAAGTGTTTTACAAAATAATTTTGTGGCACAATACATTGTTGTTCAATCATCTTAGTGGTTAATTTGTTTTATTGGTGGGGATCTTATCACATTTTTCAATGGAAGGATTTAAACAAGGGTTGTTGCTACTTGACACCTTGAGGTTTTGGAATGCTTAGTTACATAGCCATGGCTGAGAGTAGTAAGGTATTTTGTGTGTCATGGTAGGTGCACACAACATAATTAAAGAAACACATGGTTTCCTAATGTGCACAATACATTATGATTGGGTAGTAAGGTCTATTTTTTTGTTTATGTTAAATTTGCAGGGCATTGATAACAAGTTGGCAAGGCTATTGAAGCTCGAGATTCCTCGTGCTACTTCTAACTTTGTGTTTTTGGGGTTTCAATGGGATGGGCCCAAGTGAAGCTCTTGTTATTTGTAAGTTAATCAAGTTTAAGGAGTAGAATGTTACCACTTATAACATAAAAATATGCATTCAAAATATTTCTAGATAACTTGGGTTTGGGAAGGTTCATGAGTGATTTGGATTGCAAACTTGTGGATCAAATAGTTATAGTCCAAATTTACATATATAAAGATTTCATAATGAGGCTTTTGTAGGATATAATGTACCTATTTTTCTCGATTGAAGTTTTTCATTTCGAAAGATTATTGTTGAGTTTGGCTCATCTACTAGATGGGTTCAAAAAATAACGTGAGCTTATCTATATTTTCTTTCTAACAAGACAAAAATGGTCCCCATGTTATGGCAAATGAAAAATAGAAGAAACTTACTTCTCAATTTGATTTGAGATAAATAAATTTGTTTGATCAAAAGAACAAAAACATAATAACTTTCTCTATGGTTGAATTGTGAACAATGTGACAACTAAACATATTATCTTTCATTTGCCAAAGGATGATGATGGATGTTCCTTTTATGCACATTCATAGAGTGGATGGGGTAAAAATAACATAAATGTTGTTAAAACACTCGATTTCTTGTGATGTGGTGTGGGTCATTTGACTAAGCAACACACACACACATTCATCTGATTGCCAAAGGTTTTTAAATACTTTATCCTTATGTCAACACCAACCAATGATGTGCAAACAACATTTGCATGTATAAAAAACAAAACATTTCGCAACTTTTTGTAGACAATGGATTGAAACACCATCATCTCAAATAAATGATGATGGTGAGATGTTGCATTTAATTCTTGAGACAGTTGGCATTAGAGATTGGATGTGCCTTTTGGAAGCATCCAATTTGGACAAAAGGTAGGTTTAATTAAGTTGAAAAATACATACACGATTTTATACATTATGCTAAAAAATGTTTTGAAGGGCCTTGAAGAGGTTGTTAGTATTGTTGAACCTTTAAATGTTGTGCTCACCATAACCAACCTTGTAAATTTGGAGGAAGTAGAAATTTCTTTGAATAATCATCCTTTATTATCCATTTTGCAAATATCAAAGGTAGAAAAGGTAAAATGTAATGATTTCACAGAAATGATTGCAATGTCACAAATGGATTTGGACAAAATTGCATAAAGTTCAAAAAAAAATTGACATCTTTATTTTTGCCATATAGAGCTATGGAATTGGATGTGTCCAATTCACAACATAAAATGTAGTTGCTCTAGAATATCAACCTCTTAACACCAATTTCAAAATACACGTGGCAATTTTGGGGCAATGTATTTGAGAAATCATGGCGTGTAGAAAAATGACAAAATAGGGGACTCCCTGAATCAAAATAGTTGAAAACATTTCAACCACATTCCCATTATCCATGTTTGATTATAAGAAATGCATGATCGGTGCAAGAATGGTGATCATGACCAAGCTAGATTTACTTATAAAGAATAATCAAACTCATGCCACAAGGACATACTATGAAACAATTATCAACCTTTTGTTATATGTGGTTGTGCAGGGTTTGGATTAGCATTTGGCTACCATGAAATGGTTTAAACACTATATCTAATACATTTTTAGCAATTTGGAATTTTTTCCCCTAACACATGGTTTTCATCCTAGAATTCAAAATATTATGTTTTTGAAAGTTGATTGTCTTCTATTGTTAAACCTAAAGTAGTAGCTTCCATCTCCGTCATATTCATTAGAGAGATGATGGTATGAACTACAAAACAATACCTCAAGGACCCTAAAACAAAACTTTTCCCAAATTTTGGGAATGCACATGGTGTTAACTAGGAAGACAGAGGAATTGATTAAACAAACTAGTTTCACAATAATCAACTTGAACACTTATGTCTCAATCAACTATAAACATTCAAAAATCAACATCAATGTCATGCCCTTGAACTCTTCTACATTAATTTTAAACAAGTGGTTTGGCTCAAAATCATATAAGTTTGGAAGACATGAAAATTATTATGGCAATAAAACATTCCATTGCAAAGATGGTGGTATTGCACCTAGAAGGGGTTGTGACTCCCAATTAGAAGGATAGGAAAGTGATGGAAACATTATAAGGGACCAAGCTATTTCAAATGGTTTTCCTATTAAAAGTAAATTATTAAAATGGATAATGGGTTGAGGACTAATTAATGTGCAAGTAATGATATGCATGACCAACATTAAATAGACGATGAAGACATGAAGGATAATTTGGTAGAGTCACATAAAAATGGGGAGCGTGATGTACTTGGCAAAACCTATCTGTGCTCCCAAAAAAGGTTAAGGCAACAAGATATGTTACAATTTTGCACACAAATAGAATGATGGAGTTGATCAACCGAATAAGATATGTAATGAAACATTAAAACATTTTGGTATGGGTATGATGTTTTGCTACCTACACATGCTAATTTTTTAGTAGAAATATATGGACATAGTAAAAAATGATGTTTACAAACCTAACACTATGTTTTAGAATTTTTCTTCAATAATTTTTTGTTTATTACATGTTGTTTTGTTTCACATAAGAGATTTCAAGAATATTTTGATCTTTTCACACAAGACAAATTCCACATGGATTTTAGTTCTAGGATTCCACATGTTACAACCATAAATTTAAACTTGTTCTCAAACAATGTTTTGAAAAAAAATTCAAATATGGTTTGAATCGCATTCCATTATCTCTAGTAAGGTTGAGGGAGGTGGTGTCAACAATGATGGATGCTTGGGTATAAGTTTGGCGCATGTTGGACTTAACTAAGTTTAACATGTATCTAGGCACCTCTTGCAATTGGGTTTTAAATCACACTTGGTGGATCTTAAAAAATACCCACAAAAATTTATATTTTCTTAAGCATAATGATGGGGATGACTAGAATAATAGGTCTATGCAAAATGAACTTAGTTGGATCCTAAAGAAAATGTTTATCTCTAAGATTGACAAAATTGCCAACAATATCTACATTATTTGCATAAAGCCTTTTAGATAACAAACTTGGAATAGATTATAAGAAAAAGATTTCTTGCCTTGTATTAAAGGGGATACTTGGATCTCTATGGAACATATTACAAAATTAATTACAATAGAATTGGAAACAATTCTCTTTAAAATACTACTTGTGTCTAAAACTTTACCATTCTTAATGCAAATTTATAAGCTTCATAACAAAAGCTGCACATGTTCATGGGTCCATTTTTGCATTCACAACACATGTATTTACTTGTGTTCTTATGAAACTCATGGTTATTTTCAAGGAATGGGTCAAGATTAGAACAAATGGGTATTAGAGATTTTTCAATATCAAAATGTCTATATTTTGGATTGTAAAAACATATTATTGATTGTACAATTAATCTTCATGAAAGGATAGAAGATGTCTTTGTAATAAACATTACACAATATTGTGAAAATATTCCTATTGAAGGGAAGGATAATCTAATTTTTGCAATGTCTTTCATTAAAAATACTTTTAAACAATACCATTCACCTCACCCTAGATCATAGCATCCTCTTTAGGTTAAAATTGACCTAGAAAAATGGGCAAAAAGGAAACATATCAACACCAAATGGGTAGCTACAATGCCTAAGAATGGTAATTGGATTGAGTTTAATGTTACTCAACTTATTAAGGTCAATTTTTGGTTGATGTCTAGTTCCCATGCTTCATTAGGATTCCCATGGGTTTTGCGTGTTCACCTTTGTGGTGTAATATTTATTTTCTTTTCTATGAATGGTAATTCATTATGAGATTGGCCAACTTGGGTAGAACAAAAATATGAACATATTCATATATGCAACAAGATAAGTGGATGATATTGTTAGATTAATGTTGGGCATCCAAACTTATTTTTGGACCCATGTAATCCCAAGATAGACGACAACTCTTTCTAGGCATATCCACGTAACATTGTGCAAGTTAAATTGTAAGTCATTAAATATGATGCCAACTATTTGACTAGAGCCATTGAGGCCAATTTTATGAATTTGCACATCCATATAGATTGAGAAAATAACTTAGTTCAATTATGTAAAGATGACAAAAGGAAAGAATTTCCATTTTCTTATGTTCAATTTATCAAATTTCATTCAAACAAACCCATTATACAATTGTATAGGTAAACATTCCCTGATGCTTTATGATTTTATAGGTATCCAACAATGTTGAAAATGCCTTTTCCAAAATCATGATTTTGATTTCAACTTTTATAGTAGTAATTTTAATCCAATCCAACTTTTGCATATAATCTTCAAGTATATTAAAGACAACATTTTTTTTTTGGGTTATATTCAATATCAAACCATTATGCAATAGACAACAAGGTATGTCTTTCACATGCAATTTATAAGGACAAAAGTTTATTTTTTACAAATTAAACATATGATTTAATTACTGGTCATTATGATCCTATTATACCTTAAATATAGAATGCAAGGATTTTAATAAGCCTTTCATTAATATAAGAAAGAGAGAAGGGCTATCAAGGACACAAAAAACCACGAACAAAAACTAAAAGAAAGGTCCAAATCTAACTTCCAAACAAAGAATAAGACAAGATAATGTGATTAAAAAACAAGAACACGAGACATGCAAAACAAACATGAAAAACAATAATTATTATGTTAACATATGCAAACATGAACATGAAAAAAAATAACAAGGTTATCATGCAAGATCGTGCTTAAAATTGGTGTTGAATAAATTGAACGAAATGAGAGGTCATACTCCTATTTATACCCTTTCAAGGACTTAACTCAAAGAAGATTCTAAGGAGGCTTCTATGTGTGCATCAAGTAAATAAGCTTCTTAGAAACTTTTATAACTTGGAGTCGACTATGAGTTAACTAAAACTTAACTGAAAGTTAACTTAGATTTAACTAGGGTCAACTAGAATTTAATTAAATTTAACTAAAAGTTAACTAAAAGTTAACTCGGAGTTAATTAGGAGTTAATTAAGATTTAATTGGGATTTAACTAGGAATTCATTGGGATTTAATTGAGAGTTAACTATAACTTAATTTAAAGTTAACTAAAACTTAACTATGAATTATAGATGAATTCCATCTATTGGAAGATGGTGTCTAATATTTATATTATCACAAGGGATGTTTAACATTTAGGAACATTTAAACCCATATAGGATTGCACATTTAAAATTTTATTTAATCAAACAAATATTATGAATTAAAATTTTATAACATTGGATATTTCCACATTATACTCATTTGAGTTCAATCGATAATATAAGGTTTATAAAATCTTTTAAAAACATTCCTACATGTAAGATGGGTGTTGACCCACTTAAAATGAATAAGATCCTAATACTTTGTTTATGGGGTATGTATAGGAGAGATGGATGGTATCACGCAAATATAAGTATAAACAAAAACCTTGGAATTTTCCATGGTTGGACAATATATAATCCCATATAAAAGAAAGAATAATTTACAAGATGGGCATGATACACATTCCTTCAATAGGTGTATATTAGACCCACTTGAATTAATATGTTCATGTCACTAAGGGTGGAGGAAGGTCTTTTTACTTTCAAAATTTTGGTTACAAAAAAAGTTAGAAACCTATTTTTCTCGGGTAAACATTGCATTTTGGGGTCCAAACGACATTTAATGAACCAATGTGTTTACTTTGCATTTAAAACTATTGTCCTTTTTAAGGTCATTTTGCCAAAAAAACATGTTTTCATAAAGAGGAATTTTCAAATGAAATATTTTTAAAAATTTATTTATTGTATTTATAGTTACCCCAATATGTCATATGTTTTTTTATAATGAATTTAAAATAAATTTGAAAAATTGAAAATTTACAGATTTTGTGAAATTTTGTGTTTCAATTTGAAAATTTGTCACAATTTCAAATCATACCAAAACATGTAAACATTTTCAAGTTTAGTTTCTTATATTATAAGTTACAACTTTTATTTCGACAACATATACATTATGTCACATTTACATGTTGTAACAGAATCATGAATTTAAAACAAAATTTAAATTTTGATAAATAAAGAATTGAAAAAATATATACTTTGTGTGTTTTTAAAATGTGTCTAATAATACCTTATTACCACCCAAAAATTTGATGATCGAAAGAAACTATACTTTTGTGAAAATAATGTTATTGAATGAAGTTATTAAACATATTTTATTTAAACCAAACTTTAATATTAAAAGATTTTTTGACTCATTTTATATTTTCAACATTCATATTATTCAATAAACACAATTTTTTACGATTCCCATGCCATTAACGTGGCACCACATAAACAAATGTAATAAGAATTGTAGAAAGGTTGACATTTTGACATTAATTTTGGCTCATTTAAGTTCATATGCACCCTTTGGTTCTATTAAATAAAATGAGGACACAACCCAAGCATTGGGGTACCCCACATTCAATAAGAGGTTGTTTATAGCATGGAAAAGAGGCATTTGGATCTTTATAATGATGATTGAAATACATTAGTAAAATTTTTGGGTTTTGCAGCTATATTTAGTTACATGTGACACATCCAACTGCAAATTTGTGTAATTGCCCAAGACAAGTTGCACATGACATTAAGTTGCATGCAACATTATGTATGCAACATGCACATATAGTGTTAATATACATGTTCATCCATACATACCAATCCAAATGTAGCTGCACCTATGTGCAACTCTCTTTGCAACTATAATGCAATTAATCAAAGTATGATATATGTTTAAAAATTGGATGACTTGCTTGTGGACATGTGTCATTTAAAAATTATTTTTGTGTTTTCAAAATTAAAAATTCATTGGATTGATCTCAATCCTTAAAATTTATGCCATTATTATAATGACACATGGCACACCATAGAACATTCATTGACCATTTGGCACATGTCCATTTTAAAACACCAATTGTATGGTAACACATAACAATTAAGGCCCATTTAACTTTAAGTTTTAAATATTAAATAATGAAATTTAAGTTTTCCAATTTAAAGTTAATAAGATGTTGACAAGTGGTGCTTAAGTCGGTAAGTAATTATTAAACCTTAGTAGCTAAGTAGGTTTACTTGGGTAATTAAATAAGTTGAAATGTGACTAGGCTTAGGTTATATAGATAGGTTTAGAATATCCGATTTCATTTTTAGGTTTAACCATTTTATTAAGATAAATCTTTATAAATTTACTCATCCCCAATTGCACTTGGTATTTAACTAATACATAGCTATTGCCCCTAGTTATACACTGTGCCAAATTGAATTGGAAATCAAAGGATATGGGATAAAAAAATTCATTGCAAACCTCATGAATCAACTTAATTGCACATTAGATGTAACCACTGTATTAGGGTAGACTAGCCGAAGGAGGGTTCTATTGCTTTTGGTGTCCAAACAAAATTTGAAGCCCTCCTCTTGGCGCATCACACTAAGAATCGTCAAAAACTGATTAGAAATGAGAAAGTTATGGCCCCCCAAAATAAAGGGGGTTAAGAATTCAAGAAAACAAACCATTGAACATTACAAAGACTGGTTCTTAAACACCCAAAACGCTCCTTGTGTGTTACTCTCTTGCTATCAGAGTTCAAAAAAGATTTGTAAAATCTCAGGTGATGTTCCCATAGCATTTTAAATCGTTTAAAATGAATAAGAAATAAGAAAGTTCTGAAGTTTGAAAGGAGGGGTCCAAAAAGAAGAGAAAAGAAAAACAAAATGTTTTGTAAGTTGGAAAAACTTGTTTTTCTTCTTGTTAATTTTTCATTACTCCTTTCCTTTGCACTTCAAAAACGATTATAAAATATTTTTAATAATTATGATTATTTATAATGAAAATATTATTACCTAGCTTAAATTAATAATTAGCTTAAGATGTTTGGGTACTTGTAGGTTAACTAATGTAGCCTATTTACCATAAATATTCTAACATAAATAATATATAATAAATATTGAATATATAATATTATTTATCATTATAATAATTAATTATGATTACTTATAATATTTCATAATATTATTACTAGTATGTTAAAAATATTTTAATTAAAATTTTAAATTTAATAATAATAGTTTAAATAGTTATTCCTATTAATATTATTTATTTATTATTAAATAATTGATAATAGTAGTAATAAATATAATTCTGATTTCAATAAATTTTTAGTAGCTTTTGATTATTTATAATATTGAAGAATTACAAATCATAATATGAATTAATTCTGAATTATTTTTCTGTTTAATCGAATTTCCATTTTTAAAAATAAAAATCCAAATAAAATAAAATAAAAAAGTTCTACTTGTCAATTTTTAAATATATATATATTTGAAAATTAAAATTTGAAAACTTGCAATACATATTTAAACCATGGTTACTTTAACTTACCTTAATTTAGTCATGGTTAATTTTAGCCTAATTTAATTTAGCCATAATTAATTCATCTTAATTTATTTAAGCCCATAATTAATTTAGCCTAATTTTTTTTAGCGATAATTAATTTAACCTAACATAATTTAGCCATGATTAATTTGGCATAACTTAATTTATTTTAAGCATGATTAATTTAGCCTAACTTAATTTACCCATGCATAGTTTTAACCTAATTTAATTTAGCTTAATTTATTTTAGGCATAATTATTTTAGCCAAAATTAATCTAACCATAATTAATTTAACCTAATTTATTTTAGTTTAGTGATAATTATTTTAGCCTAATTTAATTTAATTTAGCCATTATTAATTTGGTTTCATTTAATTTAGCTATTATTAGATTAACGTAATTTAATTTTTCATAATTAATTTAGCTTTATTTAATTTAAGTATAGTTAGTTTAATTTAATTTAATTGTAATCAGTTTAGCTTAAGTTAATCTAACCATGGTTAGTTTAACCTAGTTTAATTTAGCTAAAAAAATTTAAACCGTAATTCATTTAGCCTAACTTAAATTTTCCATGGTTAGTTTAGTTTAATTTAATTTAAGTTAATTTAATTTAACCATAATTATTTTGGCCTAGTTTAATTTAGATTAACCTAACTTAATTTTGCCATAGTTAGTTTAGCGTAACTGAGTGAAACCATGGTTATTTTATCCTATGTTAATTTAGCCATGGTTAGTTTAGGCTAGCCTTGATTAACATGGGTTTAACCTTAATACTCAAGGTACATAATACTATTATACATAGGCTGTGTAGATACATTAAGTATATTAATTTAAGTATGTATTAGTTTAGGCCATTATTTTTATGACAAGTCTTCATGTTGTACACATTTAGTCGCATGTTAATTACACACACAATCTATGGTTCAAAAATGATATAATACCAAATTTGTAGTTGCAAACATGATTGATATAGCTATAAACAACAATTAATTGCATGCTAGTTGCATAGTGACTAGTTGCAAACGACAAAATTTATACTAGTAAAAACAAGAATGATAAGATTCTATTTCTTGACATAATATGGACCAAAAGTTCAACAAGTAACCATTGAAAGAGAGGTCTTGTATAGGTCAATAATTTTAACAAAATAAAGGCTCGCCATATGGGTTCTATGCTAGTGGTTGAAATTCCAAATTTCACCAAAACCAATCAAATGAATATAGTAATTATCTTATGTTATATATTTTCCACAATCATTTATGGGCAACATCATATAATTATATGCTTCGAAGTATAGATGGTTAATAAACAAATACCAAACATTAAACACATTGAAGGTTTAGTAATGGTAAATTCTTATTTTCCATGATACACCATTTTAAAGAATTTTTTTAAAATAGTAAGTTGGCAAACTCACATGATGGTTTGTTATAAGGCTGTATTGTATGAAAAATTGGCTTGTTGCATGGTAAAACACTTGCTTGCAATTAAGATCAATATTACATTGTTATTTGGTTCCTTTATTTTAAAATAGAATTGGTTAAGCCACTCTTACTAATTTAAATATTTTAAGCTAATACAAAAGGTTTTGAAAGAGACCAAAGAGGTGGTTTATGTTATAGTGACCAAATAAGGGTTGTTCCTACTTGACACTTTGAGGTTTTGGAATGTTGGGATACATGACCATGGTTGAGAGTAGTAAAGTATTTTGTGTGTCATGGGTATGTGTGCACAATAGAAATAAAAAGAACACAAAAAATTCTCTTTCTCTCATCTTTCCAAGTAATGCACATGTATATATAGCTTAAACCTTAAACTTTAAATACATATATATTTTTCTTTCCCCCTCTCTTTTGGTGCATTTCTCTAGGTAATACATTTATGTATACCTTAAACACTAAACCTTAAATTGTTATTTCTCTCTTCTTGTACCAAACCTAAGGAATATATCTACTTGGTATACCCTTTTGTGTAATTGAATTCTAAGAGATCGATAGAAACATCCCACTTGTTTACAAGCATTTGGCTCCAAATCACCATGACCCATTGTTAACAAATCCTTGATCTCCCATGCTTGACAAATAAATATTTAAAGAACAACCACTTCTTATGTGTACTATGAGTTTTCTTAAAGCTATTCTTTCTACCTCCCCATTCCTAGTTCTAAAATTGACTAAATCTTCATCTTACAACAACAAAGTCTTTAAAGAAGAAAGGGTTCCATTGAATCTTTAACCATCCAAGATGTATATAATCTCCATCCAAAAAGAAAGCATTGCAAAATGAAAACAAAGCACTAGAACAACAAGAAAGTTCATAGGGACAACAACAATTACCACTGAAATTACATAATAATCAATGTTAGGCTTAGGGTTAAGGTATTTTTTTGTAAATTGTTTTAATGAAATTACACAATACCCAAAGTAGGACTAGGGTTTTTAGAAGAAAAAAATTCATTTAATGAAGCACAATATTGAATGTTAAGATTTTTGGGGAAGAATACATTCATGCAATGAAGCCACACAATAAATGTTACAATTATGATTAATGTCTTGGGGAAGAAAATGTTCAAGCAATGAAACTACATAATACCAAATGTCAAGGTTAGGGTTTTCAAGAAAAAAAAATTGTGCAATGAAGCTTCACAATATTGAATGTTAAGGTCAAGGTTTTTGGAAAAAAATTATTTGTGCAATGAAATTACACAATACATAATATTTAGGATAAGCTTTTGTTGGAAAAAAACATTTGTGGAATTTAATTACACAATAAATGCTAGGATTAGGATTAAGGATTTGAGGAAAAAAACATTTGTGCAATGAAACCACACAATACCAGTGTTATGGTCAAGGTTTTTGGGAGGAAACAATGAAATTACACAATACTAAAGTTAAGGCTAAAGATTAAAATTAAAAAAGAAGAAGAACGCATACATGTAATGAAACCACGTAAGATTGAATGTCACAATTAGTGTTTTAGGAAGAAAACATTGATGTTATAATATCATTAAGTTTTTTTTTGGGGTCAAACCTTTAGAAAATTATTTAACACTAAACATTAATCAAGTAATTTTTCTTCATTTCTATTTGTTTGAGCATAATTGATTCCAACATATTGCTATATATATTCAAATTTTTGTAGTTAGTACCTCAATATATGCATTTTCAATAAACATTAATAATAACATAACTTGAATGTAAACTTGTATGCCTTTGCATAGAAGTTTGGATTTGGGCTCCACTTTATACACATTAACACACTAATACTAACAATGAATTGGTGGAAAAATTAAGTTAAATTTTTGAAAATTAAGTTATATTTGAAGGAAAATAGTGAATGCATTTGCAACTTTCATTGAAAGCAATTCAATTGAATTCAAATTGAATTCAAACACATTGAATGGAATACATATTTAATTGAAGTGAACACAATATTGTTCTCCTTTGGATTCATTAGGTTAATATCTCATTGAAATTTCAATTGAATTCAAACCAATTCTAATTCAATTTGATGTCAATTCAAACCAAAGTCAATTGAATTGAATTTTTTTCATAATTTGGCTCAATTCAACCAAATTATGAAATTTCAAGTATTAAAGGCACATCTTTATTTAACTTCTCATATCTGTGTAGGTGGGTTGGCAAAAGGAGCAAAGTGGTTAGGCTTAGAATTCCATATAAAATGTTTTCATAATTGTCATAACCCTAGTTTTAGGCTCGCAACCAAAGCAAGGGCTTGCGAAGGTGTGGGCCAAGAATGAGCCTAGGAGTCACATTTCATGCTCCTGAGAGTTTAAGAGAGTGTGAGGGAATGAAGCCCCACACTCCCAAATGATCTCCCATTTTGGAAGTTGGAGTCCCAATGGACTTTCAAATCTTCAGAAGGCGATTGCAAGGGTCAAAATTCATTGGATTGAAATGTTTCTTATATCATTGAAAATTTCTTAGTACATAGATATCTAAAATGGGCTCGCACCACCCATTTGGACACTTAAAACATAAGTTATGGCCAAAAGAAAGGATAGGAATCAAATTGACAATTTGACTTTCGACCATTAAAAGTCAAAAATCACCCCAATTTCTTAGCATGCAGGTGGTGTGCCAAATACCATTGGAAAGCTCTCGACGAGAGCTACAACTTTGCTTTAGACCTCATCTTAATCAGAGGTATGAACACAAAGTTATGGGCCCCCAAAGTCATGAGAGTCCCAACTCTGGGAATTTCGGGACTCCCACTTGGGAGTCCCAAGATAAAATGCCATTTGGATGTTGGCCATGTGGTTAGGCACATAGTATACTATAAGGGGGAAGGTGGTGGCTTCCCCCAAGTCCGAAATGTGGTGAGTCTTGTGAGTCTGAGTTTGCCCGTGGTTTGTCTGTGCACCAAAAGTGCTTTAACTATGCACTAACCAACTTGTTGTTTGGTTTGTGCAAGTTTGTGTGAATGATTGAAGTGCTTGTCAATATGCCTGGTCCCATCCTAAAGCTCCAGCACACCCCTCTACCCCCAAAGTGCTACGAGTCAAGGAGCGTGCCCCAACTTCCTATTCTTCTGTTGTTTTCATCTTAGACTCATATTTGAGTCTATTGAGGAGGTTGGGAGTGCATCAATACTATTGGACCCTATACATATTTCACTTAAACAAGTTCCAATTATAGTCTTTATTGGAATTTTATAAATGGTTTGTAAACAAATTCATATATGTTGTAGCACAAATTATTCAATTACACATCCTTTCATGGTTTATTTGGCACAATATTACCAACCTATAACTATGTAACAATCAATTGGTGATTTATTGTTTAACTGTAATACTTATCAATGTATCGCGATAAAAAATAAACAAATAAACATGAAATTTTCATGTCAAAAATATTCTAAAAAATTAAAAATGTCATTACATGTTGCAACTTTTACATAGAAGCATTCATGTGAAATGATTTAATCAACTAGTCAATTCACTACATATTGGGTAACAAGTTTAAGCCTTGTAAGATAATTAGTTAAATTTAAGTTAATTGAATGATTACCCATGTCCAACCTTATTTTGAGACTTGACTTTTAAGACCTTTTACAAGGTTTAAAAATGTGGCCAAAGAAATGATGTTCCTCTATTTATTTATTTTGGATTGAGGGTTTTATGTGTCATGGTCTTGTTTTGTGAAAATTATCTAAGAACAAGACATGAATGTTAATTATTGTTGAAATTGTTTGCATGGGTTGTTAATCAAAGGCAATAGATTTGACTTGTTACCATGTAGAAATATGGTACTTGAAAAGTAGTTGATTAGACCAATATTGTCTCCCCTGTCCTTGTTTGGTTACTTTGATGGTTAAACCTACCCTTGCATATATTATTGTCTTAAAATAAAAATTGAATTGTGAATTAATATTGGAATAACATATTGAGATTGACCATCAATGTGATATCCCCTTTTGTTAACCATATTCCAAACTTTGATGTCAGAAGTAAATCTTTTAACTTTTGTCAAATTGAAAAAAAATTGTGGAAAAAAACACATGGGGTATTTCAAATGTTGCATTAGTCATGACTTAATAAATTTTCATCACATTATTTGTTGATCCACAATTTCCAAATACTGTTACTAAAATATTGAAAACATCCTTAATGATGCTCCTTGGAATGCCCACATTGTTTTTCAATATGAAACAATTTTGGAACAAAATAATGGAAGTGCCTTAATTTGCATAAATATGCATGGATAGGTGTGGATGAACAAAAAAAATTAAATATAAATCTTGCTTTAATGTTTGTTAGGCAAAATTTTGACATGTTTATATACATTTTTGGGAATTTTGTTGTCCATATAATTTGTACTCAATTGAAGCAATGTTGAATGAAATTAAAAGGTAATAAAAAAAACTTGTCAACATGATAACAAAACCCAATGTTGAATTGCAAAGAGATTGTGTAGTAACCAAGGACATGGCCAAGTTCATCAGGAATCTCATTAGGTTTTGGGTGAAAGTGATAAAATTTTAATATATAAGAAATTTAATGAATTCATTATGCCCCTTACTAAATGAGAACCAATTGATAAGGACATAGTGATTCACTAACACTTGGTTTAATGGGGAATTTATGCATGGCAATTAAATTAGGTTATATTATGTATGATCAACATGTATATGATTGTTGGTATCAAGGTTTGGACCTTGGTCTCCAAAGAGACCAATTAGTGTATTTGCCAACCAACCACCATTTAACATTCAAGGTGTCAAAGATTACATATGTTGCAATAACACAATTTTTTTTGACATTTATTTTCCTTTTCATATGTTATTCACTTTTTTTTTTCAAAGGTCTACACATGTATAATAAATAAACATACAAAATTACAATCCATTTGAGGGAAAACACATTTGATTTTTTTATTAATAAAAATTCACAAAATTTTTTTTCATGAAAAAATATGCTTTGACATGAGATTTTTTAATGCAAAATAATGTATGACTAATATAAAAATATATAAAAATATTTATGCAATTTTTAATTAATTAATACTACATAAATATTAATATTAATTAATCTACGTTAATATTTCATATTACATTATAAACTCAATATTATATTATGTCAACAAGAGATACCATATTATTTTTTAGTTATATTAATTTGTAATACATTGGTTATACATGATAATCATTAAATGTAATATATATTATTCTTAACAATGCAATGCATTATATATATAATATAATATATTAACACTATATACATCTAACATACATACATTGAATAATTTTATACATAATTGCACTACAATATATGGATTAATGATAAATTTTCAAAAAAAATCAATATTTTAAAATAATTACAAAAAATTGACCTTGGTGAATTACCCTAAGTGAATTGCTTCCATTAGAAGTGGACATGAATGATTCAAATTTCACCCAAGGTGAATGGCAAAAAAATATGGTCACCTAGTTCATTTTTAGGACCCCATAGAAAATTGAATTAATGAATAACATCCATATTTCCTAATAATGATTAAATTGCACTACCACAACATAATCAATCATATCCTAAAAATGTGGGATGAAAAACTGTACAATAATAATAAAAATTTGAAGTATCAATGAGTACATTTAATGCACTAAATATTCATTTTCATAATAATAGGAGTAAATATCTAATACAATTATGTATAATCTATAAATTTATGTGAACATGTGGGATAAAAAGCTCATTTTGATTCATTCTTAAGTTATTTTGTTAAACCATAATGTAATTATCATACATTAATTTAAACAACATGTTCTTCATTCAAGGTTTTACAAAATGCAACAAATGCACCATGTAATTATACAAGGAATGATATTCAAAGTAACATTTGAAAGGATTTTGGATGTATATATATCATATTTGAGATCCTCAAGTTAAACTTTTTGATTAAATGTTAACCAACCATGGCATCGAGGTCTCCAATGACCCACCATATTTTCAAGTTTGTATACCATTGCATACATTCATTCACACACCCCACTTCAACATAATGCTTGGAAAAAATGTTTGTGGCAAATTTTAGTTTAATGTGAAGAAAGGATGTGAATAAAGTTTGTTGTCATGGAAAATAAATAACACGAACAAGTTGAAAACATAGTCCAAGAATATGTTGAACTAGAAACTTCAATCAAGATTCAATATGGGGATTAAACCTTATAACAAGAAAAATATAATTCTCACATTCCTACATTCTTAAAACTTTAATCTATAGTTCCTTAAGATTTTTGATCTATTGTAATGGTGGTCAACAATGAATTGTGTTTCTTATTGAAGAAGTATGGGCAATAGTTCATTCAAACATCTACCAATGCCTTGTCCATCTTGATTCTATGCATTGAATCTTTTTACATAACACCTTGACAAGGAGATAACACATCCATTTGACAACAAAAACAACAAGAACATAATTTTTTAAAAATTCAAATGATTTTTAATAAATATGATGGGCTAAATACATTGTGTAAAATCCCTACTATACATGTTAGAGCCTTTGTTAATGCAATAATTTCCATATTTTCATGTTATGAGCAAAATAAAAATCCATTAAAAAGTTGGACACTAAGATCCATGAGACAAAGGTGATTCAAAATATTTTCCTCTAATGTCAAGTTTAAAAGTATTGCATCTTCTTCTTAGAAGTGAAGTTCATGTGTTTTTTTTGTGGCATTGTATCTTGAAAAGCCACACATGCCAATGTTAGTTTTAATTTAATAATGATGTTAATGAATGAAATTCGATAGTGCATCCAATTTAACTAGGTTGCTTCTTAAGGTCTAAATGCTTTTTAATTCACTCCTCAGAGCCTTTTAAGGATGAAAGGAGCAACTCTATTAGGATTTCCATCTTTTGAAACATTAATATGCTATGAAAATAAGATGTTGCAATCAATGTAAACTTGTTGCAATTGATGGGTAATGCATTTCACACTATTTATCAATATTCTCAAATATATATTTTGCGATGGGAGAATAGGATTGTTACATTGTTAATTGTCATTTTCAATGACTAAGTCATTAATATTTTGTGTTTTGGTTCTAGGCAATAAGAAAAGAAATTCATATGCTCATTACATCAATGATCACATTGTGACCGAACAACATGTCGTCGGACAAGGACTTCATGCATGTACTGTTGGTGTGAACATGAAAATCCTGATTTGGATAATGTGGCCGAGAGTCTTGATTAGTGGCGGCGGATTCTCTCTTGACGAGAGTGAGAGGGAAATCAGAAGTGCATGGGATGCATGGTGGTGGAAAGACGGGAAGATGATGGCGCGTTTTATGAGAAGCTGCGGCGCCTCATTGATGAGGATGGAGGGAACGGCTAATGGTGAGGAGTGCAAGGAGAAAGCGTGTGGAAAAAGCTGGTGGGAGGATTGAAGAAAGGTGGGATCGAGAAAAAGACAGTCGGAAGTTGTGAAGAAGGAGGTTGGGGTTTTTGAATTTTTTGGCAAGGAGATTAGCAGGAGCGAGGTGAAGGGAGTAGGGTCGCTTTTCTTCCGCTGCTATTAGCGACCGACGACTTCTCGCTTCTGTATTTTGGTAGAGCTAATTAGAAAGTTAAAAAGGTAAAGGATTGCGGATAGAAATTTAGGAGGAAGAACAGTGCTTGTGCTATTGGAATCGTTTTTCTGAAATCTAAGTCATGGAATGCTGGCACTTGATTTTCTGTGTGTCTGAGTCGAGTTAGTGTGAGCTAGGTGTGAGAGGGCTCAGAGGATTGCTCCTGTAGCTGGGTTGTGAATTCAAGCCTGGAGACAAGGGAAGGTTGTCTGTCCAATTGTGCACTGGCCGTAAGGTGCCATTGTGCTTGATCAGTCAGAGCACGCGAGGGAGGAGAGAGGTTGCTGGCTGCCGAGATTGTTCTGCGTCACTCTGTTGTCCCTCCATTTTTTGGTTACAACATGACAATGAATGTTTATGAATGTTAAGTTGAAGGTTTTAAAAGAGATCAATGCATCAAATGTTGGATCAACAAAAATGGATGTGGTAGATTTTGTTAGTCATGTCTAATAAAAGGATCCTTATCCACTACAAGTTCATTCCAAGTTGTTGACCTAAAACTAACCATGAAACAATATTGACATTTTTTTTTGGTCAAAATATTTAGATTCGAATTACAAATAATTGCCATTTTGGGGATGGTTTCTCATTCAAATTCAAAAGTTATTATGGGATGAAATTTGATTTCATGTATCAATTCAAGATCATATGTTCAGTGATATTAAAAATATGTAACATTTAGTGGAATATGACATTTTGGACGTTTGCACATTTGAGATAGAAGAGAATAATTAATTCCACATTGATTTTTGTCATGTAATTGTTGCCAATATTAACAAGTTCAACTATCATGTTGTTTTTAAAACATTCTTGAAAATATTTGTGTTATATACAACATGTTTCACAACAAAATAAAATAAAATCTGATTTCCAAACACTTCACATTCTTTTTCACATTTTTGCCAAATTTTATCATTTATAATTATTTTACAATAATAGGAAAATTCATGCAAATCTTTCAAATGAAGAAAAGTCTATGTAATTTTCTAAAATGCATAGATATGAGATACATTTTGAAGCTTAAAAATTGAAAAGCTTTCAATCAAAACATGTGACCTAGCTAATTAAGTTTTAAAAATAATAAAACCAATGACAAGGTTGATTAATATAGGTAGTGTTTTAATTTTGCATGTTTGTTTTGTTCATGGTTTTTTAGGGTTATATTTGGGATTTTGGCCATTTGACAAGCATATCCCATTGTTTATATTATATGCAATATTTAAACCTTGTGTTGCTAGGTTAAGCCATGTGAGCAACAACAATGGAGTGTTTGTTAAACTAAAAAGTTTTGCTTATAACATATGTAATGTCTAGTGATTGCAAGGTGAGAGCTAAAAAGAATGGTTGTCAAAGTAAGAAATTGTGCACAAAAAATGCTTGAGGCAATTGGTTGATTCAAAGATTTGGAGGGTAAATGAGAGGAATGTTTAGGAATTTAGTCCTTTGGAATGATTAGCTCATATCCACATTACAAAAGGACCTAAGGCAAAATAAGCTTTCAAAGGTTACCTTTGTAATCAAGTTCCAAGCTTTTCTTGGGGGCATGTTAGATTACAAGTTGCCAAAATATTGGGAGTACTTGCTTGCCTTGGTTAGAAAAGAATTATTATTTAAAAAAAACTTATGATAAATGTGTTTTTGTAATCGTATATAAAGAAGCACATGGAGAAATTTCCTAATGTATTTGGAGGGCATTTTATGTCTATGGATACCCCTCCCTCCTAGAAAAGGCGTGGATCTTACACCTATTTAATAGGGGGAGGGAAAGCGTGCCTACTTATTGGTGTAGGAACCCTCCGATACTTAAGAAGAAGTAGGTTTTTAGTAGGTGTGAGATATCTCTCACTCTTAAGGAGTGGGAGTAAGAACTAAGGACCCTAACAGCCTTACTATTGGTGATCAATGTAAGGTTTCAAGTTCATGATAAGGTCAGGATAACATTTTTGCCTTGTGCTTTATGACACATAAAGCTCTAAGGTGTGTGTGTGGTTCCCATACTTGTGTGTTCTCCATCGATTAGGAATGCCCTCAGGCTACTGCCCTCATGCGACCCTCCCCTCAGGGAAACTCGTATTCATATGTGAACCTCCCTTACAACTGTACAAGACAGATGGATGAAATGATGCTTCACGACGTCCTTTACTATATGTAATTGCTCACATTTGAGCTGATGAGGCACTCCTTGATTAGTTTGGTTTACAAGTTAGGTTTATGAGTTACTTCCATTGTGGGGTCCGGCAGGGGTTGGAGTGAATTAGCACCCACCAATGCACCAGTTGCGGATGAGCCCGTTGAGGCCGTTTTCTGGATGGACGAAAATCCCATCCTCCCTGCCCGA
>Ga0209611_10003294_pt1 | contig 28090 bp, 21 predicted proteins | sample S1TSphgellanicum_3_FD_187693 | JGI IMG/M metagenome (GOLD analysis project Ga0209611, IMG submission 187693) | Host-associated microbial communities from peat moss isolated from Minnesota, USA - S1T2_Fc - Sphagnum magellanicum MG (SPAdes) (version 2) | ecosystem: Host-associated > Plants > Peat...
TGGCGGATCAGCAGTGCGCCGCGACGCTCGAGGACGCGCCCCGGCCCGTGAACCACCCAGCTGATGCAGGCTACGCCTAAGACCATCGACAGCCACAGGGCCGCGTCGTGGAAACCAGCGGTGCCGTGGAGCTGCAGCGCGTTCAAGGCTTTTCCCGAGATGTACGGCACCGCGAGCAGAACGACCTGGGCGGCGATGAGCAGAAGCACAGCGCCCACGAAGATGCGGCGCTGGCCCTTCATCTGCAGCCAGACGGCGCGGTAAAGATTGGATACGGCGCCGGGCCTAAGGACGCGGGCCTCGGAATAGATGCGCACTCGGGCTACGGTAACGGGAGGGCTCGAGGCGTGCTGTGTGGTGGGTCACGTGGTCAGGAATTAGGCGGTTGGTTCCTTGCGAGCCGGGGGTTGTCCCGAGGGGTTCGGCTCATCTCCGGTGCGCTCGTTTTCCGGTAGTTCATCGGGCTCCGGGTTTTGAGGGCTCTCGTTCGGCATCAGGTGTCGGGCCGAGACTCACGCCGCCTCGGCGGTTGCTTGGAGCTCCTGCTTCCGGGCGAGTAACTGTTCACCCAATGCGTGAAGGTCCATGTCGGACTTTTTAGCCTCTGAGAACATCCCGCCCGGCTGTTCTTCCTCCTTGACGTGATGTTTGATCATCTCAGACAGCACGGTCACCTTGGCGTCGTAATAATCGTCATCCGGCGACATGGATTGGATTTCGGCGATGAGAATCTTGGCGCCTGCATGCTCGACCACCGCCTCATGATGAATGTCTTTGTCGCCGGTCGCCTCGATAAACGCCGGATAAAAGATCTCCTCCTCAATCGTGGTATGCACGGTGAGTGCATCACAGATTTGGATGGCGAGTTGCTGCTTTTTCTGCTGACTCTTCGATTTCGAGAACTGGGAGAACCACGCTTCGACTTGTCGATGATCGGCCTTGAGAAGGGCGATCGCATCGGGACGCTTGCTACGCGCGCGGGCGGTGGATGAGGATTTGCTCTTGCTCGCCATGAAACTCTCTTTTGATGAATAGGTGAAAACGCGTGCGCATGATGCTGGGGCGTCAGTTGCGCCACTATCAGCCGCCTTCTCGGAACAGCGTCAGACGTTGCTGACCGCGCCGTTGAGCGCGGTCCGTTTCTTTACGAATGGCTCAATTTTGTGGCTTGACCCAACTAGGCGGCAGGCCCGACATTAGTAGCTGTTCGGCAACTGCTCTGGTCCTTTGGAATTGCTTTTATGAGGCTTCAGGCTCCGGGGCCGCAACGACCATCGGCGTCGGGCTTCGGCTTGCCCGCGCGCGCAGGGCGCCGACTAGTTCATCCGCGCCCACCGGGTGAGCGAACAAGTAGCCTTGCGCGTAGCGACAGCCCATGGACTGCAGAATCCCCGCCTGGCTCGAGTCCTCGACGCCTTCCGCAACGCTGCTCATCCCCAAATTTTCGATCAGATTGATGGTTGCATGCATGAGGGCCATTACATCGTCGCTAGTGCAGAGATCCTGCACGAATGAGCGGTCAATCTTGATGGCATCAAACGGATAGTCGCGCAGAACTCCGAGTGATGACGTGCCACTGCCGAAGTCGTCCATGGCAATCTTGACGCCGAGAGTTTGCAACTGCCTCATCAGCGTGCGGCTGGCCTCCGGATTGCGCATGATCTCCCGCTCGGTGACTTCGAGTTGCAGGCAATGACCCGGCAGGCCGGTGTAATGCAGCGTGTCGCGGACTTGGTGAAGCAGCCGCTCGCCAATCGCGAGTTCCGCCCGTGATATGTTGACGCTGACCGTTGCCGGCGCAAGGTTGGCGTCCTCACGGCGCCACTTGGCCATTGCTTCACACGCCTCTTTCTGCACCCACTGTCCCACGGCGATGATGAGTTCAGATTCCTCCGCGATCGGAATGAATTCGGAGGGCGCAATCCGGCCGAGCGTGGGATGGATCCAGCGCACCAGTGCTTCTGCAGACACCATCCCACCCGTGGCGAGATCCACGATGGGCTGGTACTCCAGATACAATTCGCCGGCTTCCAAAGCGTGCCGCAAGCCGCTCTCGATCGTCATGTGGCGGGTCAAGCGAATATGCATGGCGTCGTTGAAGACAACGAAGCAGGCGCGTCCCGCCCGCTTTGCTTCGTACATCGCGACATCGGCATTGCGGATGATGTCTTCCGCCGTCGTGTGGCATTGTTCGCTGGTGACGATGCCGATGCTGGCGCTCGAACGCACCGGGGTTCCGTGAATGTCATACACCGGAGACAGGGCATTCAGCAGGCGCTCGCCAATCGCCTCCGCGCCTTGCGGAGACGCGAGGTCGTTGATCAGAAGCAGAAATTCGTCGCCGCCAAAGCGGCTCACCACATTTCCCGTGTCGTCGGCGAGGAGCGCGTCGGAAGCCCGCAAAACGGAGCGTAGACGCTCGGAGATCTGGCGCATGAGTTCATCGCCGGCATCATGCCCGAGCGTGTCGTTGACCTGTTTGAAGCGGTCAAAATCCAGGAATAGCACCGCGAAACGCGCTTGATGGCCGGCTTGGACGCGCGCCACCGCTTTCTCCAATCGATCCATGAACACGGTCCTGTTGGCGAGGCCGGTCAATTTGTCCCGACAGGCGGCGTCGGTCAATTTCGTCTCCATCTCCTTGCGCAGGGAGATATCCTGGATGATCGACCAGATGACGTCCCGGCCGTTGGCATCGTACGTGCGGATGCCGGACTGCAGCACCGGGTATTCCGAACCGTCCTTGCGCAGGTGGGCCTTTTCGTAAGGACCATATCGACCGTTGAGACGCAGGGACTCGGTGGCCGCGACTTCCTGATCTTTGAAACGTGGCGGCGTCAGGTCCCAGTTCGTCATTCCGAGCAGTTCGCGTTCGGAGTACCCGGTGGACGCGGTGAGCGCGGCATTGACCGACAAGAATGCGCCCGTCAGCGCGTCGTTCAACGCGATGCCCACCGGCGACAATTCGAACAGAGCGCGGAATTTGAACTCGCTGGCGATGAGCGCCTGCTCCGCCACCTTCTGGTCGGAGATATCAAAATTCACTCCAATCATGCGCACCGCTTTGCCGGCAGAGTCCCGCTGGACCTGTGCCGCGGCTTTTATATGACGGTACGCGCCGGACGGCAGCTTGATGCGGAATTCGGTGTCCCATTTTTCCCCCTGGACACAGGCTTTGTCGACCTCCAGTTCGACGCGCGCCCGGTCATCCGGGTGGAGGCTGTCGGCCCAAAGGAAATACGGCTCCTCCCGGCGGGCAGGATCGCGTTCGTAGAGACGATACATCTGATCGTCCCAAAGCTCTTTGTGAGCCAAATCCCAATCGAAAACACCGATGCCGGCAGCTTCGGCAGCGATGGTAAAGCGAGCGTTGACGGTGCGCAGGCCATCCGCCGCCTCCTTGCGGTCGGTGATGTCGTGGATGGCGCCGATCAACCGTGCCGGACCGGCGGCGTCGAATTCGACGACCCCGAGCGTACGAATCCAGATGGTGCGCCCGCGAAAGGTTCGCGTGCGCAGTTCGAGGTCATAGCCCTCGCCCGAATCGGCCGCCTCGCGAATGGCGGCCCACAACTTCGCTTTGTCCTGCGCCGTCAAGAGCTCATCGAGATCATCCATGGGCGGGGCGGTGTCTGCATCGATCTCATAAATCTTGAAGGTTTGTTGGGTCCATTCTTGACGGCCCGAACGCAAATCCAGCTGAAATCCGCCGACCCCGGACAAGGCGCCCGCCTGCTCCAAGATTCGCTCGCTGGCTGCCAGCTTGAGCTGGGCGGACTTGAGCGCGGTGATGTCGTGTGCGAGGACGTAGAACCCGACGACCTCGTGGCCGGCCTTGTTGGGGAGGTAGTGCAACTGCAACGTCTGCACGGTATCCGCATCGGCAGTGCGGACTTCTCGTTCACAGCTGACCGTCTCTCCTCGCATGACCGGCTCGATCATCTTCATCATGTGCTCGGCCGTGCTTGCGTCGAAGCAGTCACGGAGCTGCATGCCGACAGTGTCCTTGCCGGCCGGGTCAAATTGGCGCCGATGGGCTCGATTGGCAAAGCGGTTGATCAGGTTCTTATCCCAGTAAGCAATCAACGACGGGAGGGCGTCCGTGATGGCCCGCAGGTCATGCTCGACCGCGCGAGTGCGTTTGAGGTACGACGCGAATGCCACTACCAGAGCGCTGAGCATCAAGGAGAGCGTGGCGCCGCGACGCAGAATGTCCGCCGGGTCGGTGAGACTCCGCGCTCCGTTGCTGCGAAGCGCATCTTGCAGCAGCACATCGTTTTGCGCATCGCATCGCATGGCCATCCAGACCGAAAGCGCGATTCCCACCGACACCGTGAAAAGTCCCAGCCAGACCGAGGTGGTCGGCCGATCAATCACTTTGACATTGCGCAGGGGCCCGCGCAGCCCGATGGATTTGGGTACGGATGGATCGTGCGATGGCATCGACTCGGGAGTCACGGCACGCGTGTCCTGTTGGGCTTTGGGGAGGAATGATTGCCATGCTTATCGGCCGGACAAGCCGTTTCCGATGCGCCCGCGGGTGGCAATTCTGCGTTTTGTGACCGGCTTCGCGTCACCTGTCCGCCCCAGCCGCCGAGCAACGTCACGTCATGGAAGCGAGCAGCAATTCACATCCACGCATCGAGCGCGCGCAGATCAACGCCGAGTACGCGATGGCCGGCGGCGATCAGGTCCTTCACGAGTGCCGAGCCGACCCAGCCGGTCGATCCAGTGATGAATACGCGCATAGCTGTCTCCGGTTTTGAGATTGGAGACCAGTGTCTGCTCCTGTTTTATTCTGGTAAAGTAGTGACTTTATAGTAGTATAATTGTTAATAGGAACGCTTTTTTGATCGGAAATTGGTAATGGCTGGTAACAAGTAATGACAAATCACAGGTAACAGGATGAGCCAGCACAGCGGGTCTGAGACCTTGTTTGGAAGCTATCTGAAGGACCGGCGCGCGAAGCTCGATCCTGCGGCGTTCGGTTTTGCGGCTACGCGTCGCCGCACGCCGGGACTGCGCCGCGAAGAAGTGGCGCAGCGCGCCAACATCAGCCCGACTTGGTATACGTGGCTCGAACAGGGCCGCGGCGGCGCGCCGTCGGCGGATGTGCTCGAGCGGATTGCGTGCGCTTTGATGTTGACGGACGTGGAACGCGAGCATCTGTTTCTGCTTGGCTTGGGGCGACCGCCGGAGGTGCGTTACCGGAAGGACGAAGGGGTCACGCCGCGCTTGCAGCGCGTGCTCGACGCGCTGGAGCCGTGCCCCGCGATCATCAGGACGGCGATTTGGAACGTCGTCGCGTGGAACCGGGCGGCGACCGTGATGCTGACCGACTATGGCGAGCTGCCGCCGGAAGAGCGCAACATTCTGCGCATCGTTTTCTTGGACCCCAGGGTTCGCGCGGCGCAGTACGACTGGGAGAGCGTGGCGCGATTCGTGGTGGGCGCGTTTCGCGTGGATGCGGCGCGTGCGGGGGCGGCGGAGGAGGTGGAACCGCTGGTCGATGAACTGTGCCGGTTGAGCCCGGAGTTCAAGGCGATGTGGCGGGACAACGATGTTCGAACGCATGGCGAGGTCCTCAAGCACATCCGCCATGCGGTACTGGGGCCGCTCGCCTTCGAATACTCGGCATTCGCCGTCGAGGGGCGGCCGGATCTATGCATGGTCGTTTACAACCCGGCGACAACTGCTGACGCAGAGAAGATCAGATCGTTGAGCGGCTCGGCACGAGCAGTCGAACCCGCGCGAGCAGTCGAGTCCACGCGAGCAGTCGAATCCACGCGGGCAGTCGAACCCAGATGATCACCGTGGTCGGTGCCCTGCGGCGCAGCGGGGTCATGGGGCGGCGGGCACCGCGGCCGTTACGCGCAGGCGCAGGGTTCGCGGCAGTTGTGCTCTTTGCCTGCGTCTGCGGTGCGCCGGAGGGGGCGATGGCCTTCGGCCTGTTCGGTCCGAGCAAGGACCGGCTCTCGGAACAGCACGGGCGCTACGTTCTCAGCCGGGGATTCGAGGACCTGTATGACTCGGCCTTCGTGCTCACGAACTTAAGGCTGGGTGCGCCGCGGGTGGTGAGCGTGACAGAGCTCGCCGGCGCGTTGGTCAAGTACGACGTGGTGATCTTCGGGGAGTTCCACCGCCATCCGGGTGTGCATGTGCAGGAGCTCAAGCTGCTGCGCGCGCTGCACGAGCGCGATCCTCGGTGGATCGTGTCATTCGAGCAGTTCGAGCGCGACGCGCAGGGCGTCGTCGATGATTACATGGCGGGCCGCATCGGCGAGCGCGCGCTGATCGACAAGGGACATGCCTGGGATAATTACCTGACCTCGTATCGGCCGCTGGTCGTGTATGCGCGCGAACACGGGCTGCCGGTGATTGCGGCGGAGGCGCCGGGCTGGTCGATCGCCTGCATCGGGCAGTACGGGCCGGAGATTTTGGAGCAGTTCACGCCCGCGGAGCGTTCCTTGGTGGCGCGCGATCTGCACGTGATCAGCGATGCCTACCGGGACAAGTACATGAAATTCCAGTCGGGCAGCGCCACGCACGGCGGCGGCGGAGCGGCCATACCCGAGGCGCAGCTCAAGGCCGAGCGCAGCTTCGCCGCGCAGGTGGCGCGCGATGACACCATGGCGGAGTCGATCTTCTTGGCGCGGCAACGCTATCCGGGGCGCAAGGTGCTGCACCTGACCGGCAACTTCCACGCCGCGGGGTTTTTAGGCACGGTCACACGCCTGCAGTTGCGCGATCCGACTCTCAAGATTGCGGTGATCGACCCCGTGGAAGTGACGGATCGGCACGCTCCGGATTTCGCTGCGGACCTGTTGACCGACGCCACGGCGTTGCTGCTGGTCTATCCGAGTCCCGAGGAGTTCGTGGAGGGCGAGGACCAGAGTGGCTTCATCCAGAGCATCATCGCCAAACGCAAAGCGAGCGCGTGCAAGTACACGCCCCCCGGGGCGGCACCGTCACCCGCAGCGGCGCTCTCACCCGACGCGCATTGACGCCTCGACGTCGCCGGTCGGCCCGGTGCGCACGAGGTCCTCGAGGAACATCGGCTTCGAGAAAAAGTAGCCTTGGCCGAAGCGTATCGAGGTGTGCGTTTGCAGGTAGGCGAGTTCCTCCACCGTCTCGACGCCCTCCGCCACCACGCTGACGTCGAGCGCCGAACAGAGCGACTCGATGGCTTTGAGGATGCCCTGGCTGCGCACGCGCTCGTGGATGTCGGTGATGAAGGCGCGGTCCACCTTGACCTCGTCCGCCGTGATGTCGGCGAGGGTGGACAGCGATGAGTAGCCGGTACCGAAGTCGTCGATCGACACGCGCACGCCGAGCCTGCGCAACTCAGGCAGGAGCTTGCGCTCGAATTGCTGGGTCGCGACGAATGCGTCCTCGGTGAGTTCGATCACGAGCCGGCGGCCGATGCCGGCGGCGGTCAATTGTTCGATGAACGAGCGCATGAACATCGGGTCGCCGGCCTGCTTGGCGCCGATGTTCAAACTGACCGAAATATGCGGGCCATAGGAATGGGCCAGCACGGGCAGGCTCTGCGCGACGTCCTCGAGGACGAAGCGCGTGATGTCGTCGAGCACGCCGATGTCGCCTGCGAGATCGATGAATTCAGCCGGCATGCGCACCTTGCCGTCGGGCTCGACCCAGCGCACCAGCGCCTCGAAACCCTCCACCCGGGCGCTGTGCAGATCGACCTTGGGCTGAAAGGCGGTGCGAAAGTGGCGCTCGCGGATCGCCACGCGCAACTGCTGTTCGATCGCCATGCGGGCGGTCAGACCGCCGTCCATCTCCAGGTCGAAATAACTCGCGCTGCCCTTGCGATGCTGCTTGGCACGGTACATGGCGCAGTCGGCGCAGCGCCGCAGCGTCTCGTAGCTGTCGCCGTGCAGCGGATAGATGCTGGCGCCGACCGAGGCGGAGGTCAACACCTCGTGCCCTTCGATGGTGAACGGCTGCTTGAGCGAGTTGACGACGCGGTCGATCAGGGGCAAGAGATCGTCCAGACAGTCGAGCGGATTGATGAGCAGCAGGAATTCGTCGCCGCTGATGCGCGCCAGCGTGTCGCCGATGCGGATCGTGTCGCGGATCCGCCGCGCCACGGCGATCAGCAGCGCGTCACCGGAGGCATGACTATAATAGTCGTTGACCTGCTTGAAGTTGTCGATGTCGATGAACGCGAGCGCGAACATGCCTCCGCGCGGGGTGGTGTTCACCGCTTTGTCGACGATCTCGGCCATCAAGGCCCGGTTCGGCAGATCGGTCAACTGGTCATGGAAGGCACGCCGTGACAGCTCGATTTCGAAGCGTTTTCGCTCGGTGATGTCGAGCGAGGTCGACACCAGCAGCAATTCATCGAAAATGCGCACCGGCTTGCCGGTGATCAGCAGCGTGCGTTGCTCGCCGTCGACCGTCACGCTGGATTCGCTGGTGTCCTCGGCACCGCTGTGCAGGTGATCCCGATATTGGATCAAGCGCCGGTGCGCATCGGCGGCATCGCCGCCGCAGCGCGCGAACGGCTGCTGGCCGCGCAGCGCATCGGTCGATGAGCCGAGCGCCGTCGCCGCGGCGCCGTTGACCACCAACAATCGGCCGGCCTCGTCCTGCACGGTCAAGCCCATCGGCAGCACGTTGACGACTTCGTTGAGCAGGTCGGCATTGCGCTTGGCTGCCTGCTCGCTCTCCTGCAGGCGTTTGGTCAGTTCGCGCAGCCGTTGGCCTTCGGCGGCACTTTGATTGGCGACGCGGGTCGCCAGCGCATGCGAAGCAAGCACCGAAAACCGGCGGGCCAGCGCGACGCTGGCGCGGTCGAAGCCTGCTGCCCCCTGCGCGCTCAGCAGAACGAGGATGCCGCGCTGTTCGCGTACGCGCACCGGAACGTAGAGCGCCGATTGCCGTCTCGATAGACCGAACCGCGCCGCGTCGCGCCATTCCACCGCCTCATCGTGGGAAAAGGTGGCGACCACACGGCCCTTCATCACCTTGTGAAACAGTGGGCCCGTCGGCCAATGTGAACCGATCAGCAGATCGGGATCGGCCGCGATGCATTCGAGGCCGCCGGTTTGCGCCGCGCCTTCGGCGAGCAACATGGCGTGCGAGTAGACGAATACCTTGCGCAGCGAAACAAAAACCCGGGCAAACGGATCATCGTCGAGCTGCACACCGAGCAACGCGTCGAGCGCATCGAGCAATTGCTGTGCGTGCGAACTCGCCTGAGCGAGCGCCTCATGCTCGATGTGCAGCTTGAAGAGCGCTTCGCGCAGCTCCTCCGCGGTCTCGATCGAGGCGGGCGAGACGAGGCGGCTCGTCGGCGTCACTGGGAGAACACGACGGCGGAAATCATCAGGTTGCCGTGCACGTTGCGGTCGAGCATCCGGCCCTGTTCGCCGAAGGTGAAGCATCCGATGAAGGGCGCGTCGTCCAAGTTGTCGGCGACGGCGACGCTCACTCGGTCGATGTCCTCGCCGAGGGCCATTTTGCAACCGCCGCAGTAGACCACGACGGCACCCGCGATGCGGGAGCGGTCGGCGGCGAGCATTTGCGCGGCCTGCTCGGCGACGCGCCCGGCACGGTCGACCAGGCGCCGACGGTCACCCTTCATGGCGTACACGCGTGCGCCGATGTCGAGATTGCAGAAGGTGCGCAAGCCGCCTGCCGCGGTCACCATCTCGGGATGGATGAGGCGGTAGTGCGACACGCCGTCCACCCGCCCGCCATCGGTGGCGAGCGGAAACATCGAGGTTTGCGCCAGGACCGTGCCACCGTGCGCGAGCTGTGCCTCGATCCGGCCGCCGATCCAGTCGTTGTACACGGCGGCGGCGGGTTTGCCGTCGATGCTCAAGATGTCGCGTCCGGCGAGCGCCGTGACCACTCCGCTCTCGCCGGCGGGCTCGTAGCCGCCTTGGAACGCATAGCCCAAGGGCGAGGAGGGCAGGAGCACGCCGACCACCAGCCCGTCGCCCATGGGACCGTCGGGACCTAGCTGGCGCCAGCGTCCGCTGACATCGTTGTCCGCTGAGGATCCGCCGACGATGGGACAGCGATCGCCGACGACGCGGCGCAAGCCCTCGATCACCGCTTCCTCGCTGCCCGGGGACTGGTAAATCCAAATCAGTTCCGGCAATTGACCGCTGCAACCGCAGTTCGCCAGCGCCGCGAGCAGAAGTTGCTCCGCGGTGTGGGCAGGATCGGAACCCAACGGCGCGGCTGCCACACCGAAGTCGCCGTCGTCCTCGATCAACAACAGACCGATCGTGTTCGAACCTTGGAGTCCGCGGTGGGTCATCAGTCCGCCGGAGGAACTGCCGCCCAAACGCGCGGTGCGCGGGAATCGAGCCGAGAGATACTGGTGCAGCATCTGATCGTCGTGGTCGCAGCCGTAGAATGCGAACAGCATGCGGGGCGCGATGCCGTCAGGCGCCAACTCGGCATCCAACAGGGCGAGGGCGGTGGCGGTGTCGGCGTCGCTCGCGGAGTGGACGTGTAGTCGGGTCATGGGGCACGCATCGGTGCGGCAGTATCGGCGAGATGGGCCGACAGCGGGGGCAGCACGTCACACTACCCGGATGCTCGAATGGGCGATAATCTCAGGCGGTCGAGGCGGCGGCGCGGTGGCGCGATTTGCGCAATATGTCGCGTGGCTCGGGAGACTCGCGTTCAGACAGTGCGTCCGCGGGACATCCAGCGGCGAACGCGGCGTTTGCCGAGGATGCTCACGGCCGCCGTCGTTGCGATCAGCTTGAGATCGAGCAGGAGCCCGGGCTTCTCGAGGTAGAGACGGTCGAGGCGCCGACTGAGGCGGGCGCTGCGGCCGGCGAGGAGCTGCGAGATGCCGGTGATCCCGGGATTGGCGGAGAACCGCCAGTCCATCGCGGCCGTGTTCCAACCGAGCCGGTCGATGTCCTGGGCCGTCAGAGGTCGAGGCCCGACGATGCTCATGTCGCCCTTCAGCACATTGATCAACTGGGGAATCTCATCGAGGCCGGTGGTGCGCAACAGCGCGCCGAAGGGCGTCACTTTTTGGTCGAGCATCGTGCGCAGCTTGAGGATGGTGAACGGTCGACGGCCGCGGCCCAAGCGCACCTGCACGAAGAACGGTGAGCGGCCGTCTTCGAGCCATTTGGCGGCGGCGGCCGCGGCGATGACGGGCAAGCACAGGAGGCAGGCGACGCTCGCAGCGCAGACATCGAGCAGTCCCTTCGCGGCATAACTATCGTTTGCGGCGGCGGGCGACGAGGTGAGCGTCAGGGGCGCGATGACGGCGCCGGCGGAGCTTGCGGGTTGGCGTTTGATTTGGATCATGGAGTCGAGTATTGCGGTGACAAGTGGTCGCGGAGTGGCCACATAATGAAGAATTGTGGCAGGTGAGGACGACAGCATGAGTAATCCATCGGACCGGTCGCGGCGCGACTTTCTGAATCTTGGCGCAGCGGCGGGGGCGTCGCTGCTGGTTGACTTGAGCCTTTCGGAATCGGCGTCGGCCGCGTCGATCCCGGGCGGAACGCAATGGGCGGTGCGCGGCAAGGTCCTGCAGGTGCCCGAGCCGGACCACTTGGAGGCGCTGCCGGATGCGCTGATCGTGATCGGGGCAGACGGTGTGATCTCTGAGGTGAAGAAGGCGGATGAGGAGTCCGCGGGGAGTTTTCGGCGGGCCGGGCGGTTGCTGGAGTTGGTTTCTTCGCAGTATCTCTTGCCGGGGCTGATCGATACGCACATTCATGCCCCGCAATGGCCGCAGATGGGCACGGCACTCGATCTGCCGCTCGAACAATGGCTGATCGAATACACCTTCAAGCTGGAGGCGCGCTATTCCGACACCGAGTTTGCGCGCAAGGTGTACAGCGACCTGGTGTCGACGCTGCTGGCCAACGGCACGACGACGGGTGTTTATTACGGTTCCATACATTTGCCGGCGACCAAGATCTTGGCCGAGTTGTGTCTGCATCAGGGGCAGCGTGCGCTGATCGGCCGGGTGGCGATGGACGACCCGAAGGAATGCCCGGAGAACTACCGCGACAAGTCCGCCGCGATCGCCATCGAGGAGACGCGAGCCTTCATCGACTTCGTCAAGGCGATGCCGGGCAACGAGCGGCGACTCATCGAGCCGGTGATCACACCGCGCTTCATTCCGGCCTGCACGGATGAATTGCTGGCCGGGTTGGGCAAACTCGCCGGCGAGACCGGATGCGCGGTGCAGACGCATTGCTCCGAGAGCGATTGGGAGCATGAGTATGTGCTGAAGCGCACGGGCCGGCACGACGCGGTGGCGATCCGGGATTTCGGTCTGATGAATCGCCGCACCGTGCTCGCGCATGGTTGTCACGTCTCGAAGAGCGACCGTGCGCTGATCCGCGAGTATGGAGCGGCGATCGCGCATTGCCCGCTGTCCAACGCCTTCGGCTCGAACGGTGTGTTGCCGGTCAAGACATGCTTGGACGAGGGAGTTCATGTCGCACTGGGCACCGATATTGCCGGAGGTCCGCGGCCCTCGATGTTCGACACGGTCGCCATGGCGGCCACGTTCTCGAAACTGCTGGAGGACGGCGTCGATCCGGCGAAGTCGCCGGAGACACGCGGCGTACCGGGCGCGCGCATTTCGTTTTTGACCGCGTTTTATCTCGCCACCACGGCAGGCGGCGTCGCGCTCGACCTGCCGATCGGACTATTGAAACCGGGATATCGATTTGATGCGCTGCTCGTCGACACCGGCGTGCCTGATACGGACCTGCGTCTTTATGAGCATGACAACTCGGTCGACATCCTGCAAAAGATCATTTGGGACACGAGCCGCCCGAACATCAAGAAGGTGTGGGTGGATGGACGGCTGGTCAAGGGGTGATCAAGGGCGCATTCCCCATTCTGCCGAATGCATGCTCCTCTGCGATGGTGCCGCTGAAAGGCAGCGGACCGCAGTCCCCGGCCGGATCGCAGATGCAGCGCTCCGGGGAGGGAAGAGGTTGGTCGTTGAGCAACGCCAGCAGCGCCGCGTTGGTGGCCCGTGCCGCATCGAAGGGAGTGCCATGACGCGAACCGCGCACCACGACGAGGTCGGCGCCGATTTGCGCAGCCATCGCGCGCTTTTCGGCGAGAGGAGTGAAATCGTTCTCTGCCGCAATCATGAGCGCCTTGGCCTTGAGCCGGTTCAGACGTTCCGCCGCGGACCAGCGCAGCAGCGCGCGGCCGGCATCGAGATAGTGCGTCGCCGATACGGCGCTCACCGCGGCGACCGCCCGTTCGCGCAGCGATTGCTGCCAAGGCAGGGGAAACAAACGTCTCGCCCCCAGTCGCGCCGCACGGGGCATGCCGATCAGCGGCACGAGAACGAGGGTCAGTGCCGCCTCCAGCCACTTACTCCAGTGGTCGAGTTTGTAGGTCGCCAGGCTGTTGATGAGCGCGAGACGCCGCACGCTCTCGGGGCGCTGCAGAGCCATCTCCAGGCCGACGGCTCCGCCGAGCGAGAATCCCACCACGTTCAACCGCGGGGCGCCGAGCCGATCGCACAGCGCCCACAGTGCGGTTGCCATGTCTTCGATGCGGGCCGGTGCGGGCAGCGGATCGCTGTGGCCGCTCCCCGGCAGATCGGGAACGATCAACCGAAATTGCTGTTCGAGCGAGCGCGCCTGCAGGGCCCAGTCGGCGCCGCTTGAACCTAGCCCGTGAATCAGCAGCAGCGGTTCACCTCGTCCGCGCTCCAAATAATGCAGCGCTCTGCCGTTATGTTGGAAATATGCCATCGCCGTTCGACCTCATGTCACCGTTTTCTGCGTCTCCTGCCGACATCTATTTGTAACGTCTTGGAGGCCGATCGGTTGATCGAGAAAAGCGGAGGTCGAGGTGTCAGACTGCTCCGATTCCGATGTAGGAAGCGGGTGGGTCGATTGTCGTCGTTCAGCGGGGGTCGTTCAGCGCAGGTCGTTCAGCGGGGCGTCCAGGTCGGCAGTGATGTCGCGGCCCTCGTTCAAGTGAGCGCAGCGGGAATTCCATAACCAGTCAAAGCCAACCGATCCTGAAACCTTCAGTAACGCGTCGTCCATCACGGCAGTCCGGACATAGGCGACACCGCGACTGTTCTTCAGGTGAAATTGATAGCAGATCGCGCCCTTCGGCATCACGGTAACTCGCGAGAGTTTCAGGGTATTCGAGTTGGCAACGCTGCTGTGGAGCTTGGCGACACCGAGAGCGGCTGCTTTGACTTCCGCCAATTCTTTCGCTTGCGCCAGCTCGGCGGCCGCTCGCGCAGCGGTCACCGGTTGCGCCGCGGCCGGCGCCTGCACCGGAACGTGAGGGGTTGGCCTGCCGAAGGCGACGACCAGGGCGAAGACGATCAGCCCGATCCACATCCAGCCGCGCAATGCGGAACCTTGCGGTGCGCCGGATACGGCGGGAGCGTACGCCGCCGAGGGGTTCGCCACATGATGGTACGGTTTTTCCACGTGGGTATAGCTCAGACCGCTGCCCGGCAGGCCCACGGTGGTCCGCACGCCGGTCTTGCCAAATGTGACGTGTGCCCCACGGACACCGATGCTGGTGCTGATTCCACGCGTGCCGAAGTTCAGGCGAATGCCGGGAAGAATTTTGACCGAGCGTCGAAAGCGAAATCCCATCAGACGATTGTCTTTGATTTCCAGGGGAGTGAGCGAAGCGACCGCACAGAACAACACTCTGGACGCGACGGTCATTATCTCGGGCGGCTCGTCTAGCGCTCTTCGGTTGCCTCTGCGGTGGTGCCCGCCGGGGAGAAATCGAAAGTCAGCAGCCAGACTCGCGAGGGCCGGGCCTGGCCTTCCGCGAATTTCCATTTCTTTGCGGCACCCATGGCGGCACGCGCGAAATACTTGCTGGACCCGCCATTGTCCAAGGTCGCCGCGACGACGTTGCCGGGGCGATCGACGGTCACACGAACCGCGATCTTGATGACGCCGTGAATCGACGCGCGGGCATGACGCGAAACGTCGGGAATCTCTTGATGAAGCACCGTCGGGGGTGTGGCGCCGATGCTCGCCTTCGAGTCGTCCACGGCGGTCGGCGGCGACTCGGCCGGTGGCGACTCGGGAGTTATCGACGCAGTCTGCTTTTCATCGGCGTGCGTATGAAACAGGCGCATCGCCATCCAAAACGCCAACAAGGCGGCGAAGCCCACCGCAATTGAGATGACGAGAAACCGGGTATTGCGCGAATTTTGTGCGGGTGGTGCCGGGACCAAAGGCTCGTTGGTTACCCGGGGCGCAGCGGAGGCAGGCGTCGCGGTGGGCTCGGGGGGCGGAGGCGTCGCCGGTGGCGCCGGTCTCAAGGGAGCGAGGAGCTCAGCGGCGGTCGGACGTTGGGCAGGGTCACGGTTCAAGCATCGTTGTATTGTATCCGCGAATTCCGGCGCGAGATTTTCCGGCAGCGCGACGCTGTCGGAGCTGTCTCGGGACCACGCCGGCGGAGTCTGGGTGAGTGCCTCGACCAGCGTGATTCCAAGTCCCCACATGTCGCCCGCGATGGGCATCGTGCCTTTCTTCGCTTCCGGGGGGTCGTACCATGAGGTCTTCGCGATGCCGGCGATGCGTGCGCCGGCGGGTCGGATGGTGTCGCTCGCGAGCTTCAATTGATCATCGACAACCAGAAAGTTTGGCGGCTTGAGACCGCCCTGCACCAGATTCTTGCCGTGCAGATACGCCAACGCCTCCAGAGTTGCGGGCATCAGGTCCCGCACCTCATCGGCAGTCAAGGGACGACCGGGAAGAATTTGCGCGAGGTTCTGCTCCGCAAGATCCATCACGACGAACAGAAAGTGGTGTCCGCCGAGTTCGCAGCGGCCCGCATCGAGAAGCCTTAGCAAGTGAGGATGCGACAGCGAGGCGGCCGTCCTCCAGTGCTCGAGCTGCGCCTCCGCCAGGGCCGGGATGGCCGGCAGGATCTTGATCGCGGCTTGGGAGAGGTCTTGTGCCTTGCATTCCGTGAGAAACACCACGCTGCGGCGTGATCGGCCCAGATAGCGGCGCAGCGGATACACTCCGTTGACAATCCGCTTCTCCCACTGCTTCGTCCAGTCTTCGGTCATCGTGATACCAAGATATCACCGGGAGGGGGCGGTCGCGGAGGTCAAACGCTACACCCGAACGTGCAGCGCATCGACCAATAGAGGTGATACCCGGAATACGGTTGGCACCGGTCATCGAGCACGCGCGCGCTGAACTAAATCGTCAGCAGTTCCTCGAAGAAGCCGCCGATCCGGCGGGTGCGGTCGACAAAATGGATCTCCAATATCCAGTGTCGCATGGCGCCGTCGGCGGCCGGCTCGCGTAGCACTTGAGTGTTACCCGGCCTGATGGAAAAGCGTTTTGAATCCCCGGGCGCTCGCTCGTGTGGAAAGTGGCCGATCAAATGTCCTGCGGTTCGCGCGCCAAATTCCCATCCGGCGGGCCCGGCAAGAGCAGCAACGAACTCGTAGAGCTCACCGCACGTGAGATTCGGTGTGCGACGGTAGAGATCCTTGCCCTGCTCGAACGCTGCGGCGATGTCGCTCACCAACCGGTGCTTGTAGGGATCAGGACCGAGCGCGTAGGTGCGTCCGAAATCCGCCTCCCATTCATCGAACACCGGTCCGAAGTCCAAATACACGATGTCATCATCGGTGATACGCCGATCCGCCGGATCATCATGATAGGTCAGCAGTGTATTCGGGCCTGAGCGTGCGATTCGCTTGTGCCAATGACGGCGCAGGCCAAGACGCGACCGTGCGAGCGAATGAATCTCGTCGGTCAATTCACTCTCGAGTTTGCCGGCCTGAATCATGTCCCGATCGACGACCTCTGCAAAGAGCGCCGCGGCCTTGTTCTGCGCCGTCATCAATGCGTTTGCAACCGTGTCCATCGTGTCTCGTTGTAATTTCGACCGTGTGCGCTATATTTGAGTGTACCCAGCGCGTGCGAGCGCTGACAAGAATGGGTCTTTCGCGCGAAAACCAACATTCAAGGGGTCAGCCATGTCACGCATGCGGGCAGTGCAGATTTCGAGCGCCAACGGTCCTTTCGAGCTGGTCACACGCGATATTCCGACTCCCGGACCCAGGCAAGTCCGAATCAAGGTCCAGGCGTGCGGCATCTGCCACAGCGACTCCTTCACCAAGATGGGTGCTTTTCCGGGCATTAAATTTCCGCGGGTTCCCGGGCACGAAGTCGTTGGACTGCTCGATGCGGTGGGCGCCGAAGTGCCCGAATGGAAGGTGGGCGGCCGGGTCGGTGTCGGATGGCATGGAGGGCACTGTGGACACTGCATCTCCTGTCGAAAGGGCGATTTCATCACCTGCACGACCGGCCAAATTCCCGGCATCTCGTATGACGGCGGGTATGCGGACTACATGATTGCGCCCTTCGAGGCGCTGGCCGCAGTGCCGCAGGAGCTGTCGTCGGCCGCGGCGGCACCGCTGCTCTGCGCGGGAATTACGACGTTCAACGCGTTGCGGCATAGCGGGGCAGGCCCGGGCGATCTCGTCGCGGTGCTCGGCATCGGCGGGTTGGGTCATCTCGGTGTGCAGTTCGCGGTCAAGATGGGGTGTCACACGGTGGCGGTCGCGCGGGGTACTGATAAGGAGCCTCTCGCGCGGCAGTTGGGCGCTCAGCACTACATCGACAGCACCACGCAAAACGTCGCCGCGGCACTCACCAAGCTGGGCGGTGCCCGAGTGATTCTCGCCACGGTGACGGATGCGAAATCGATGAGCAGTGCCGTCGGTGGGCTCGGTGTCGATGGTAAGTTGATGGTGATCGGCGCATCCATGGAGCCGATCGAAGTTCCACCACTGGCGTTGATCGGGGCGCGGCGTTCCATCTCGGGCTGGCCGTCGGGAACCGCAATCGACTCGGAAGACACCATGGATTTCAGCGTGCTGTCCGGGATTCGTCCGCTGATCGAAACCTTTCCGCTGGAGCGCGCCGCGGAAGCCTATGAGCGAATGATGAGCGGGAAAGCACGATTTCGGGTGGTCCTCACGACTGATGGCGCGGTGCGTGAGTGATCGATATTGCACCTTTGAGACTCTCGGAGCGCGCGCGCTGGGGTGAGCTCTGGTCCGAGTACCAGGATTTCTACGGCGTTGCGCTTCCGGCCGCCGTCACCGAGAGGACCTGGCAGCGGATTCACAGTGGAGCCGTCCACGGTTTGGGTGCGCGCAATGCCGAGGGCAGCCTGCTGGGCATCGTGCATTTTTTATTTCATGAGGACACTTGGTCAGCGGCTCCCGCCTGCTACCTGCAGGATCTTTACGTGGACGCGAGCGCGCGCGGCAGCGGTTGCGGGCGGAGGCTGATCGAGGCTGTGGCTGAGTCGGCGCGGGCAGCCGGCGCCAACAGTCCCTATTGGTTGACGCATCAAAGCAATTCGGCGGCGCGACAGTTGTACGATCGCTTGGCACAGAACCAAGGCTTCATTCAGTACATTTATCAGGCTTCGGCGTCCGGCTGATTCGATTCAATCGCGAGATCTCATCGAGAGCACGCGGTGCGCAGCCATTTCCTCCGCAAGAACGGCCACCAACACTGCCGCCGGCATCGCCCGTGCGAGAGGCGCTCCCTGACCGGCCCACTGGGCGCCGTATCCGGTCTCGTGTGCGGCCTTGGCGGCGGAGTTGAGTGCCTTTCCGGCATCGTAGGCGACCGGGTAGGCTGGAATCCGGTGTGACGGTATCTCAGCGCCCCACAGCGTGAATCGATTCCGCAGGCAACGGGCCGGTCTTCCGGAGATGACGCGTGTCATGACGGTGTGGTGCGCCGCATCGCTCGCCAACGCCTGACGATATGCCGCATCCGCTTCCGACTCGGCGCAGGCAATGAACGCGGTGCCGAGCTGCGCAGCGCTCGCGCCCAAGCGAAGTGCCGCGGCGATGCCGGCGCCATCCATGATTCCGCCCGCCGCGATCACGGGGAGATCGAATCGGAGTACGAGAATCCGCGTCAGCGCGATGGTGCCGAGGCAGGCATCTTCCGCATCGGGTTCGAATACGCCGCGATGTCCGCCCGCCTCATATCCTTGCGCGACGAGGGCATCCACGCCGGCCTGCACCGCCGCGTGGGCCTCAGCGACGCTCGTCACGGAGGCAAACAAAACGATGCCCGCCGCCTTGAGCGCTTGGATGCGCTCGGCGGAAGGCAGCCCGAAATGAAAACTCACGATGGGCGGCTTGTCGGTCAACAGCGCGGCCAACATCGCATCGTCCTCCACGAAACTGCGATAGATCTCCTTGAGGCTCGCGGGTGGTTTGGCGCCCACGTGCTCGAATTGAGGACGCAGTTGCTCGAGCCACTCGGATTCGCGGGTCAGGTCAATCGTCGCCGGGCGGTGGCAGAAAACATTCACGTTGAATGCGCGCTGCGTGCGTGCTCGAACCGCGGCAATCATTCCACGGGCGCCTTCGGGATCGGTGGCACCCACGCCGATCGATCCGAGCGCACCGGCATTCGATACCGCCGCCGCCATTGCCGGCGAGGACACGCCCGCCATCGGGGCTTGAATGATGGGCAGTTCGATCCCCACTCGCTCGAGCAGCGTCATTGGTGCGAGGTTCGGTGGCGGTGGTATCGATGAGGATCTCGATCACCTAGCGCCATAGGTTGGTCTTGGCGAGATCGATCACATCGCTGCCGCGGCCGTCAAGGACGGCCTTCACCATGTAGAGCGTGAAGCCCTTCGCCATCTCCAGCGTGATGGACGGCGGCATCGCGAGTTCGGTGCGGTTGACGACGGCGTCGATGAGCACCGGTCCGTCGTGGGCCAATGCCGCCGCGACTCCTTCCTCGACGTCGCCGGGGTCTTCGAGGCGGATTCCGCGCACGCCGATGGCATTGGCCATGGCGGCAAAATCCGGATTGACGAGATCCGTGCCGGTGTTGATGAAGCCGGTGGATTTCTGTTCGAGTTCGACGAATCCCAATGAGCTGTTGTTGAATACCACGATTTTGATGGGCAAGGAGTGCTGCTTGAGGGTCAGGAAATCACCCATGAGCATCGCGAATCCGCCGTCGCCCGACATCGAGATCACCTGCCGGCCGGGAAACGCCTTCTGCGCGCCGATCGACTGCGCCATGGCATTCGCCATCGAGCCGTGCCAGAAAGATCCGATCAGTCGTCGCTTGCCGTTCATATGCAGGTAACGCGCGGCCCATACCGTCGGCAGTCCCACATCACACGTGAAAACCGCATCCTCGGACGCGTGATCGTTGAGCGCCTTGGCGATCTGCTGCGGATGGATCAATCCGCTGCCCGACTTGCCGCGTGCCAGGTCGTCCAGACCTGCACGCGCCTTTGCGTAGTGGTGCCGAGCGCGGTTCAAGTGCGCGCCGTCCGCCTTGCGCGCGAGACGCGGCAGCAGCGCCGCGAGGGTGGCGCGTACATCTCCGACGACACCCAGGTGCACCGACGCGCGGCGGCCGATGTTCTCGGGCCGTATGTCAATTTGTACGATCTGGGTATCGCGGCTCGCGGGATAGAACTGCCGATAGGGGAAATCCGCGCCGAGCATCAGCAACACGTCGCAGTCGAACATGGCGTAGTAGCCCGAGGAGAAACCGATCAGACCGGTCATGCCGACGTCGTATGGATTGTTCCCTTCGACGAACTCTTTGCCGCGCATCGTATGCACCATCGGCGCCTGCAACAGTTCTCCGAGCGCGAGCAGTTCAGAGTGCGCGCCTTGACAGCCCGCACCGCACAAGACGGTCACGCGGGCACCGCCGTTCAGCACCTCGGCGAGACGATCGAGATCCTTCTCGGCGGGCAGCACGACGGGCGCGGGGGGCAACAATCCGGCCAAGGTCGGCAGGGCTGCGTCGCCGGCCGGCTGCAGGCCCACGTCTCCGGGCATGACCACGACCGCCACGCCACGTTTGCCGTGGGCTTCGCGCATCGCGATTTCGAGCGTTCTCGGCATTTCGTCGGCTGCGGAGATGAGTTCGCAATAGTGGCTGCACTCGCGAAACAGCGATTCCGGATGCGTTTCCTGGAAATACCCGGAACCGATCTCCGCCGAGGGGATTTGCGCGGCGATGGCGAGTACCGGGACGCGCGAGCGCTGACAATCGAACAAGCCATTGATCAGATGTAGATTGCCGGGACCACAGCTCCCGGCACACACGGCCAGTTCGCCGGTGAGGTGCGCCTCCGCACCAGCTGCGAAGGCGGCCACTTCCTCATGCCTGACGTGAATCCACTCGATCTTTCCCTGCCGTCGCAGCGCATCAGTGAGACCGTTGAGGCTGTCACCGACGATGCCATAAATCCGTTTCACACCGGCCAGGGCGAGGGTCTCGGCAAATTGATCGGCAACGGTTCGGGTCATGTCGGCCTCGTCGGAGTGCCACGGACCGCGCTCGGCCCGACGGCTAATGCTACCTCAGCAGGGCCGCAAAGTACCGTCGATACCATTGTGTAATGGACGCCTTTCGTCATGTCTGGCGTAATCGCAGCGTGTGTCCAACGTCCTGCTGCCACCGGACTCGTGATGGATCACTGAACAGAAAGTAATGACCCCAAAAAATAGAGGAGGCACCGGCGATGAACGGTAAAAGCGTATTGAGGATGACAGGCGTTACAGTATCGCTCGCGGTCTTGACTGCCGCGGCGGCCATTTCCGCACAGGACAAGTACTCTCTAAGAGTACCGAACGGACTCGCCTTCTCCGAGTTCAAAGGATACGAAGGTTGGCAGACCATTTCCATCAGTCATAACGGCGAGCTCCTGGCGGTGATCCTCGGGAACCCGGCGATGATCGGGGCGTACCAGGCCGGTGTTCCCGGCAACGGCAAGCCTTTCCCCGACGGCGCGAAGATGGCGAAGATCCACTGGAATCCGACGAAGAAGGAGTCCGAACCCGGTCAGCCGCTCGTACCGAACACCCTCCACGACATCGATTTCATGGTGAAGGATAGCAAGCGGTTCGCGGACAGCGGTGGTTGGGGCTTCGGTGAGTTTGAATATGACGCAGCGTCTGCTACGTTCAGGCCCGGCACACTGACGGATCAGCCGCCGCAGGGGAACGACGCGAAGTGCGGATTCGCGTGTCATACGGTGGTGGCGGCGAAAGATTACGTCTTCACGGAGTACGGGAAGCGGTAATACGCGACGACTCCCGCCGTGCGGAGAGAGTGAAATACAGCAGGAGATTTGGCAGACGCGCGAATATACTGGCGATTTAACGCGCCGGAACTGACTTTATGACTGCATCTTGGCTGCCGATCAACCGCAGGTCGTTTGCAGTCCTGTTCGCGCTCTTTGAGTTGATGCCGGTTTTCGGCCATGCGGCCGGCGCAAAGGTGATCGAGAGGTTGCCGACCACCGTCGTGCCGCTGCACTACGATCTAAGGCTGATCCCCGATGCGGAGCATCTGACGTTTTCCGGCGAGGTGCAGATCGATGTGCAGGTCGGCGCCGCCGTCTCCGCGGTGGTGCTGAACGCGAAGGGCCTGGTCTTCGATGCGGCGACACTCGACGACGGAGCGACGGCGGTGGTGACGCTCGAAGGCAAGCTCGAGCGGGCGAGTCTGGGATTTGCCGGCGGGGTGTCGGCGGGGGCGCACGTTCTGCGAATTCGCTATCACGGGGCGATTGCGCATAGCACGCTCGGTTTTTTCGCCATGGATTACCAGGCCGCCGCCGGTAAGCGACGCACGCTGGCCACTAATTTCGAGCCGGCGAGCGAACGCCTGCTGATGCCCTCGTGGGACGAGCCGAGTTTCAAGGCGACGTTCCGCGTGACCGTGGACGCGCCGGCCGACCGGATGGCGGTGAGCAACATGCCGATCGAGTCCGAGACGCCGTTGCCGAATGGCCTGAAGCGCGTGCGGTTCCTGCCGACACCGAAGATGTCGACCTATCTGCTGTTCCTCGCGGTCGGTGATTTCGAACGAATCACGGACACCATCGACGGCGTGCAGGTGGGGGTGGTCGTCGCGAGCGGTGACACCGAGCGGGGGCGATACGCGCTCGAACAGGCGACGCGGCTGATGCATTACTACAATGATTACTTCGGGGTGCATTACCCGCTGCCGAAGCTCGATCTCATCGCCGCGCCGGGACAGATCGAGGGCGGGTCCATGGAGAATTGGGGCGCCATATTTTATTCGCAGAAGCACATTCTGTTCGATCCGAAGAATTCCACCGACGACGATCGTCGACTCGTGTTCTTGGTGGTCTCGCACGAGATGTCTCACCAGTGGTTCGGTGACCTGGTCACGATGAACTGGTGGGATAATCTGTGGTTGAACGAGGGATTCGCGCGATGGATGCAGACGAAGGCGGCCGACGACCTGAATCCGGAATGGGAAACGGGATTGCGGGCATCGTCCATCGTGGAGCAGGGCATGCGCGCCGACGCCAAGCCGTCGACGCATCCGGTGGAGCAGCCGGTGGCCTCGGCGGCCGAGGCGGAACTGGCGTTCGATGAGATCACCTACGACAAGGGTGCGAGCGTGATCGGCATGTTGGAAAGCTATGTCGGAGCGGATCGATTTCGAGACGGGGTGCGCGCGTACATGCACGCGCATGCCTTTGGGAACACGGTGAGCGCCGACCTGTGGCGGGCGCTGCAGGCGGCCGCCGGCAAGGATGTCCTCGGCATCGCGGACGATTTCACGCGACGGGCGGGATTGCCGTTGGTCAGCGTCGAGGCGGCGCAGCAGGAGCCCGCCGGCGATGGGCGGGCCGTTGTCGGGCGCGTGCAGTTGACGCAGTCGCGTTTCATCGAGGGTCATCGCAGCGGAATCGCGGGTTCAGCCAGCCCCGCATGGCGGCTGCCGTTGGCCGTGAAATCGTTGACCGGCGACACCGTGGCAACGACGGTGCTCGATGTCCGGAGCGCAGCGGTCGCCTTCGATGGGCCGGCGCCGGCGGTCGTCAACACCGGGCACAAGGGCTATGCGCGCGTGCGGTATGCGCCTGCCATGTTCACTGCGTTGGCTGCGCATTTGGCGACCTTGTCGCCGGCCGATCAGGTCGGAGCGTTGCAAGATGCCTGGGCACTCGGCCAATCGGAATATGCGCCGATCACGAATGTGGTCGAGTTGCTCGATGCGTTGCCGCCCGAGGCGAACCCCATCGTGTGGTTGCGGGCGGTACGGATTCTGGAAGCGATCGATCATCTGTACGATGGCCTGCCGACGCAGGTGGCCTTTCGAGAGTGGGCGCGCGCCCGGCTCGCGCCGGTCGGTGCACGCGTGGGCTGGCAAGCCGCGCCCGGCCAAGCGCAGAACGCCAGCGAACTGCGCATGCCGCTGCTGATTGCGCTCGCCCGCTTCGGGGATCGAGCGGTCAGCGAGGAGGGCGCGAAGCGATATGCGGCAACCCAATCTGATCCGAATTCAGAGTCGCCGGAGGCGCGGCGCGCGGCCCGCGAGATTGTCGCGCGACAGGCCGATGCGGTGGTTTTCGATCGGATGGTCGCGCAACTGCGCGCCACCCGTGATCCGCTGGAGAAGCAGGATATCTTCGAGGCGCTGGCCGACGTTGCGGATCCGGCGCTGGCGGCGCGTCTGCTGGACATGATCATCGGGCCGGACGCGCCGGCGGGTTCGATGCCGGATCTGCTGCTCTCGGTTGCGGACGAACATCCGGATCTCGCCTGGAAGTTCGGCGTGGCCCATGTCGATGTTCCGGGCTTTCCGATGGATCGGTCCACGCGGATGGAGGTGATGCCGTTGCTGTGTGCGCCGTCTGCGGACCTGCGCCGGGTGCCTGAACTCAAGACCTATGCGGCGAAGCATTTACCGGCGGCGGCGGCGCGGCCGGTGCAGGCTGCGGTGGCGCAAATCAAACTCAACGCGCGCGTGCGGGCGGTGCAGTTGGCGCGAATCGATGCGTGGTTGAAGACCAGTTCGACCGGGCGTCTCAGCGCACACGAGGGAGGCTGAACATGCCGGTCAATTTGACGGGACGAGTCGCCATTGTCACCGGTGCCGGTGGCGGCCTCGGGCGCGAACACGCGCTATTGCTGGCCCGATTGGGCGCGAAAGTCGTGGTCAACGATTTGGGCAGTACGGTGAAGGGAGACGGCGGCTCGCTGTCGGCGGCGACGAGTGTGGTCGAGGAGATCATCGCCGCGGGCGGAGAGGCCACCGCCAATGGCGCGTCGGTCACGAACTTCGCCGAGGTCGAACAGATGGTGAAGGAGGCCGTCGCGCGCTGGGGACGCGTCGACATCCTCGTGAACAACGCGGGCATTCTGCGCGACAAGACGTTTGCAAAAATGGACCTGGCCGACTTCAGGCTGGTCATCGACGTGCATTTGATGGGCGCGGTGAACTGCACCAAGGCGGTTTGGGAGTTGATGCGTGTGCAGAATTACGGCCGCATCGTGATGACGACGTCCTCGTCCGGTCTTTATGGGAATTTTGGCCAGTCGAACTACAGCGCCGCCAAACTCGCCCTCGTGGGTTTGATGCAGACGCTGGCGCTCGAGGGGGCGAAGAACAATATTCATGTCAACTGTCTTGCGCCGACCGCGGCAACCCGGATGCTCGAGGGGTTGTTGCCCGCGGAGGCGCTCGCGATGTTGGCGCCGGGCGCGGTGAGTCCGGGCGTGGCGGCGTTGGTCAGCGAAGACGCTCCCACGCGGATGATTTTGTGCGCGGGCGCGGGCAGTTTTGAGGCGGCTCACATCACGTTGACGGAGGGTATTTATTTGGGCGTCGGGGATGCGGTGACGCACGAGGTTGCCGCTCGCTTCGATGCGATCTCGGATCGTCGCCACGAAGTGGTCCCGGAGTCGGGATCTCGGCAGGGGGAACTGGAACTTCGGAAGGCGCAGGCGGCGAAGGGGACGTAACACCGCGAGTTTCAGCGAACCACGAGTACAGCCAATGCTTACTTACGTTTACTTCGGCACCAATGACCTCGATCGAGCCATTCGTTTTTATGACGCAACTTTGGCGCCGCTCGGCATGTCGCGCTGTGTCACCGGCGACCCGGCCTGGGATCGCGTCTCGGCCGGTTGGGGACTCTACGAGGACAATGGCGTCCGGGAGCTGGCTTTTTGGATCGGCAAACCATTCAACAACGAAGCGGCCACGACGGGTAACGGGAGCATGGTGGCATTCAGGGCACGGTCGTGGAAGGAAGTCGATGACTTCCATGCGGCGGCGCTCGCGCACGGCGGGATATCCGAAGGCGTCCCGGGTCTGCGGCTCAATTACAACCCGGACTTTTATGCAGCCTATGTGCGGGATCCCGACGGCAACAAGCTCGCGGCTGTTTGCCGGGGTTTTACAGAACCGCCGTGAGCGAGATCTGCCCCCGGCGGGGCGCGGCCATTAGCGCGAATCAGTCGACACATTTGAAAGGGCGCCGTGTCGGGCGTTCGGCTTTGCCTTTATAAGGTCAAATGAGTCATGTGCGACCCGGCTGCGGCCGGCACCAACCAAGGACGGGCGATGGCAGCGCTGATACCTTCCTATAGCAGCTGCGTGGGCAGAATGACCTCGGGTGAACGGCGGTTTGCCCAGCGCTTGGAATCGCTGCTCGAGCCCGATTATCTTTGTTGGTATGACGTACCGGTCGGAACCAAGTATCAGCATCCCGACTTTGTGTTGCTGAATCCACGCCGCGGTATCTTGGTGTTGGAAGTCAAAGATTGGAAGCGCGACACCATTCAAAAAATCAATAAGGTGTCCGCCACGCTGTTGACCTCGACCGGACTGAAAGAGGTCGCCAATCCGATGTTGCAGGCTCGCCAGAATGCGTTCGGCGTCAAGAATTTGCTGGAGCGCGATCCGCAATTGCGCGCGCCGGAATCTCATGCGCACGGCGGGAAATTGATCTGCCCCTATGGATTTGGCGTCGTGCTATCGGAAATCACGCGCAAGCAATTCGACAGCACCGATCTTTACGAAGTGTTGCCGCCGGAACGCGTGATCTGCAAGGACGAGATGACCGAGGGCGTCGATGCCGAAGGTTTTCAAGAACGGTTATGGCGCATGTTCAGTGTGCAGTTCGGCCACACGCTGACCATGCCGCAGATGGATCGTATTCGATGGCATATGTTTCCGGAATTGCGCATCTCGCAGGGCAGCTTGTTCGAATCCGAGGAAACCCTCACCCAACATACCGGCGCGGAAAATCTGCTGCGCGTCATGGATATTCAGCAAGAATTGCTGGCAAGAGGTCTCGGGGATGGGCATCGAGTGATTCATGGGGTCGCGGGTTCGGGCAAAACGCTGATTTTGGGGGTTCGCTGCGAACAGCTGGCCAAGTCGATCGACAAGCCCATCTTGGTGCTCTGCTACAACATCGCACTGGCTGCGAAGCTCGAGCAATTGATGGCGGCGCGGGGTTTGGCGGAAAAGGTGGCGGTGCGCAACTTTCATCGTTGGTGCCTCGACCAGATCACCCTGTATCACGTTGAGAAGCCGCCGTCTGGCCCCGAGTTTTTTGACGGTCTGGTGGCTGCAGTCATCGGCGCGGTCGATCGGGGACAAATACCGCGCGCGCAGTATGGCGCGGTTCTCATCGATGAGGGGCACGACTTCCATGCGGACTGGCTCAAATTGGTCACGCAGATGATCGACCCGGTCACCAACTCCTTGCTGCTTCTGTACGACGACGCCCAAAGCATCTACGGCCGGATGCGGGCATCGACATTCAGCTTCAAGAGTGTCGGCGTGCAAGCACAAGGCCGCACGACGATTTTGCGGGTGAACTATCGAAACACCAACGAGATTCTCGACTGCGCCTATGAATTCGCGAAGGATTATCTGACTCCCGCCGAGGCGGAAGAAGATCACGTCCCGCTGGTGAGACCTGAAATGGCGGGCCGACACGGCCCGGTGCCTCGAATTGCGATGCTGGATTCACTCGTCGCCGAGTCGCAGTACATCGGCGGTCAACTGGCAGCGCTTCACGGCCAGGGGATGCCGTGGAATCAGATGGCGGTTCTTTACCAGGACCGGTCGATTTCCGCGACGGTGACACAGGCGCTCGACTCTCTTGATATCCCCTACGAATGGCTGAAGACCAGCAAATCAAAGCGGTTCGATTCCAACAGCGACAGCGTGAAGGTCATGACCATTCATAGCAGCAAGGGATTGGAGTTTCCCATCGTTGCAATCGTCGGCAT
>Ga0209611_10003295_pt1 | contig 28089 bp, 26 predicted proteins | sample S1TSphgellanicum_3_FD_187693 | JGI IMG/M metagenome (GOLD analysis project Ga0209611, IMG submission 187693) | Host-associated microbial communities from peat moss isolated from Minnesota, USA - S1T2_Fc - Sphagnum magellanicum MG (SPAdes) (version 2) | ecosystem: Host-associated > Plants > Peat...
TTGAAAATATGGAATATATTTAAAAAAAAAAAAAAACCTATCACAAAGTTTGAAATTAAATTACATATGCATTTCAAAATTAAAATTATTGGAATAAATTTTGGGCTAATTTTTTGGTGGTGAATGATATTGATTTACATTAACTAAATAAAAAACCATTTTAAAATAGTATTTTTGGGGTTGAATTTTTTTAAAAAATTAATGCAATAAATTTTTTTTTATTGTTAGTAGGAATTTCGAATGGTAGTTGGAAAAGTGTAGTGTGTTTTGGAAATTCTATCCAATATGGCTACAAGAAAGAAGGAGACATGAGTTTTAGATGGGTTTGAAGGGTTGTTGAGGTATTGTGTGAAATTGACACCTATTTGATATATAGAATAGTGGGTCACTCTTGAATTGTACAATGAGCTTCTATTGGAAATATTTTCATCACGAGTGAACCCATTAAATGGGGACAAGGATCATCCTAATTTCCCATGTGTGTATTGTGCAAGGGAATGGTCAAGTAAGGTGCGACTTTTTGACCATATGGCATAGGTTTAAAAGGTGCCTAGATGTTCCCATTGACCTACTAACAAATGACCCCATATTTATTCCAATGCTTCCAAATTTGGCTAATGCCCATCTATCAAAAGAATTGAAATGCCAAATTGAAAATAATGTTGCCTCCTCTATTCAATTGAAGCTAAAGACCCAAGTTGATGTAAATGTAGAAACAATGTTGGAAAAAGTTTTAAGATCAATTTTGAACACATTTATGTCCAAGTGTGTAGGTTCAAAACTCTCAAGGGGTTATTATTGGAGCCTTGTTATAACAGAAAACATTGGAAAAATGTGGCTAAAAATGTGGGTCAAAGGATGCCAAAGTCAAAAAGGGTGCCATCACCCAAAGGGGGCATGTTGCAAGTATTTCAAATGCCATGTCCATGGTGGATGTGTCACAAGAAGAATTGAATGTGGCATAAGATGAACCCAAGTTACAATTCATATGATTAAGGAAACCAACCTATCTGAAATTCATAATTTAACATTGGTAGTATAAGGTTGATTGTGAACAATGTATTGACTAGGTAAGATACCTAGCTACATGGCAACTACCATGCATAAAAAGCCAAATATAAAATATCACATTATTACACACGGCCTTTACATCCTCCAAGATACATTAGAGGCAACAAATTCCACAATAATAAATCCATCTCATCCCAACACATGGATTAAAAAATCAAAGTGAACTTGGGATTCCTTCACACCTCCATCCATCTCCATTGCACCTAGATGGTATTTTACGAGACTTGCACACTTTGAAAAACATCCAAGATACTCAAAATCATTACTTGAAACTTGTGGAAGCAAAAATTGATCAACATGTAATAGTCCCATGGGAACCGCATGCACTTCTACCAATGAAATATCCACGTGACTTATTTAACTTGTTCCATACAAGTTAAGGAAGTTTGGTTAGGAATTCTTTCTTGTTCATGAAATCAAAATAAGCTCACAAACTACTAAACTTGTCTGCAAGGATGAGATGAATGGATTGACAATGTGTTTATAACATCATTTGGGCTATAGATTCACAAAGAATAGGTAAACCACACATGATTTCACTATTGGATTTGCGAGATTATTGTTTTAAACCCATGTCTTTAAATCATGCCATGTGGTTTGATACTTGTGCAATTTAAAGACATCTATATGTACGCCTTTGAAATCCAACCTTTTATAACTACATTTCTTTTTTATAGCATTGTTGTACAGAGTCACAGTGATGCAATTGGTATCTTTGTTAGTCACATTGTGAACCCTTCAACTTTGAAAAACAAATTCATTACATTGGTTGAATATATTGAATACAAGTTACTCAAACTTGATAATAAGAAACTTGAAGCACAATGGTGGCAAGATTGTGAAAAGAAGATTGCCCAATATGTGGGGAAAAAAATGCATGACTTTGATGGAATTGTTGTTCCAAAAGTTGAACGAAGAAAATGGGCATGTTGGCACCCATTCTTGACATCTTCACAATAATTCCTTCACTGTAGGCCCTTGCCCCGACCTCCCCCTTTCCTTGGACATATAACAACAATGAGGCCATAATCATACATGATGAAATACATAACATGAAAAGGGTCATTGGCATATTTTACCTAGTGCCATGGTGTGCAAGGTTTCTTAGGCTTTACACATTCTCAAAAGGGATAAACATTCTTCTAGTCCACTCATTGCATGGTGCTCCTACATGAAATTGTAAGCAATGGCTTTCCAAAGGGCTCAATTGTATGCAATGGTAAACAATCTTGGCAATCATGCAAGAGGAGGGCCCCATGTTTGTAGGCAAAGTGGGGTCATTGGGTAGGGAAGGTTGGCAAGACCAAGCCCAAAATGAATTTGAGATTATCAAGGATTGTTCCAATTGGTGGGTATAATTATATAGTTGGTCACAAAATGTTTAATTGTGAACCATCCAAGAAATTTCAATGGTGAACATAAAATATTTCATTGATGTTAGGTAAATTTATGAATGGGGTGCATTTGGCAATTTTTTCAATTCCACCTTCACAAAATGGTTGATGTGAAGAAAAGACATTGACCTAGGTTGGGTTCACTACAAGAATTCACAGCTTTTCAAGCGGTCCAACTTGATTGCCATATCCATTTTGACTAAGAATTTGCTCAATTTGACTAAAGGCCCTTAGTGGCTAAAGTGACATGTTTCTTTTGATTGGTTCATTTGATTAAAATGACATTTTTGACTATTTGGTCAATGTGACATTTATTCAAATATGACCAAAAGTGAACCTTTAAAGTCAAAATGGACATGGGTGTAGTCAAATGAAACATATTGTCAATTAATATTTATAGTCAAATAGAACAAGATGTGTACAACCTCTAGTAAAAAAAAACAAAGGTGTAGTCAAATGAGACATGGAGCCAAATGGGATAGGTATAACCATAAATTACGGAAAAGAGAATATTACATATAAATGTTTACAAGTTGTAGGTAAGTTACATATAAATAGGTAAGTTACATATAAATAGGATGTAGGAAATTAAAGTAAGGAAGGTAGGTAAAAAGGTGGGTAAATAAATGATAGGCCTAAATTAGCATAGGTACATCTATGTGAACCTACATGATATAGGTTATATCTTAAATGAGCCTATGTTAACTTAGGTTCACCTTAGTTTGCATATATTTGGTAGTTAATTAATGTAAGGGTTATGGTGTAAGGTATGTAGGGCCAATGTATGTAGGGCTATATATAATTAAGGCTTATCCATCCTCCATAACCTTTACATAGTCCTACATAGCTTGTGTTTAAGCCTACATAAGCCTTCCATAAGCCTACAATATAACCCCTACATAACCTTTACATATATAGGCCCACATAGTCTTTACAATATAACCCCAATAATATTGGCCTAGGTATGTATGCCTAGGTACCTCGTATGTACCCCCTAGCTACATATATAGCTCTTACATAGGCCTACATAACCCCTACATAGCCTAAATAGCCATGCCCTACTTAACCCCTATATAAGCCCCTATGTAAGCCTAGCTAGGTAACTACTACATAGATTTTACCTTGGCTTGCATAGTGTGCATAACCCTTATATAGCCCTACATAACTTTTACCTATGCCTAGACACAACCCTACATAACCCCTACATACTTTTTACTTAGCCCTTACTTAAACCCTACCTAGGCTTATGTATGGCCTACATAACCCCTTTTAAATAACCCTACATAGCCTTTACTAATTATGTCTAAACATCACCCCCTATGTATATCCTTTCATAACCCCTAAGTAGCCTTAGGTAGCCCAAAAACATAAATACCTCCTACTAAGCCAACATATATAGCCTAACATAGCCCCTACTTAGACCGTACCTAGGCCTACATAGCCTTACATAGCCCCTAAATAGGCCTAAAAAGCCCATACATACCTCCTACCTAAGGTGACATAGCTTAACATAGCCCTTACTTGGACTCTACCTAAGCCTACATAGCCTACATAATCCTTACATAACCTTACATAACTTATGCCTAGACATAACCATCACATAGCCTTACATAGCCCCTAAATAGGTCTAAGTAACCCATAAATACCTCCTACCTAGGCCTACATAGCTTACATACCCTTACATAGTCCCTAAGTAGGCCTAGGTAGCCCATACATACCTCTTACCTAAACCTACATAACTTACATAACCCTTACATATCCTTACATAGCCCCTAGAAGTACACCTAGGATGCCCATACATACGTACCACCTAGGACTACATAGCCCAACATAGCCCTTACTTAGACCTTACCTAGGCTTACGTAGCCTAACATAACCCCTAGCTAAGTCTACATCTAGCTGGTACATAGTCTAGTATAATAGCCTAATATAGCATAGCCTAGTTTAGTACTTATGCATAGGCTAATATATTAAGTAGCTCATGTTGCTATTGGTTATAGCCTACACTAGTTAGTATAGAGTACATAGCTATTCTACCTTGCTATGTCCCCAAGATCTATTCTCTTATTTACCTTTATAAGTAGTGTAAAAACAATTGAACATGTTTATTACAATATGTTCAAAAGTATTTTCACCTTATGAGGGTGGTGGTGCAATGGTAAGGATTTTGAATCCTCAAAGTGGAGGTGAGGAGTTCCAAGTCCCCACACATACGATCTAGTCCACTATCTTAACTAAGTGGCCTAGCTAATTATTCAAGTGGGTGGCCTAAGCAAGGTGGTTTAACCTACCTAAGTTGAGGGGGTGGCCTAGCTACCTACCCTACCTAGCTCAAGTGGTGGCCTAGCTACCTAGCCTAGGTAGTTAGGTTTATAACTAGGCGGTTTTTTTTAATAATGTAAAATAATATAAATTTAAATTTATTCATTAATTAGTAGGGTGGGTAGGTAGTTTAATAGGTAGCATAGCTAACTAATTAAGAGGTAGGTCGGTGGGTAGGTAGGTGAATAAATAAAAATTAATGACCACAAAAATTGATGCCCAAATTTTGAACAATTAGTCAAAATGACCTAGTCAAAAAGATTGAAGTGAAATGACCCATTCAAAATGACCTAGTCAAAATTGACGTGTTCAATATGACTTGTTCAAGATAACTACTAGTCAAGTTCAACATTTGTCACTTATAGGTTTTTTTTACTAGTTTTTCAAATAAAAAAAGTTGGGAATTCTTGTAATGGTTATTATAAGAACATGTTTGTATGATTGTTATGAATATATTATGTGTAGGTTGCATATTCGAGCATCCATTTGCTACAACAAATTATTGCAAGTGGCTAGTTTCTATAACGTGTTGTAACATGTTAAGCATAGACCTTTATCAACCATTGATTTGTAACTTGTGTTTGTAGGAGGCATTCTAAGTTTTAAAATTGTAGAACATGAGTCCAAGGCAACTACATGGATAAAGATGAGGGATTGTCACATGCAAAGGTATTTAGCTAAAGACTAGTTGTTTGCAAGGCTTAATGTGGAAGTCTTTGATGGTGATAACCATATCTTTAACAATGATGTGATGGAAAAGAGTGCCCATGAAACACCCAATGTGAATGAGGTGCAACCTTGCCCAACATGAGGGGAGGATGTCTAATTAGTGGTAGCATTAACAAAACATGGTGTCACTAATCAAAAAATGACCAAAGTTGTTATCAACATTGTCTTTTCGTGTAACATGGCTATCCTAATGCCTTAGTTTCATAAGGGGGATTATGTGCATACTTCATAGCCACAAATTTTGACACATTTCAAGTCCATGGTGAACATTAGCCAACTAAGAGATTTCATTTAGTTTCAAGCATGATCAAAATTTAACCAATTAACATAACTCAATCAATTTGGATCAATTATAACCCTCGGTCAATTGGGTAATCTCACACAATTTGATCCAACCTTAAAATGTAACTAGTTCAATTTGTGCATGTGCTTTTCATCCCAAGATTTTGACTATTTAACCCATGTTAATTAGCCTACAAAAAACCTCAACAACAAGGAACTTGCATTAGTAGTGGCATCACAATCTCCATATTCTATATTATGTAATGACACAAACATTGCAACCATCATTGATGTTTACAAAAAATCAAAGGAATCGTTGTCCATGAAAACACCATAGTCACGTACTATACCCTCAAAAGATGAAGCATTACAACATTTGTGTCAAATATTAAGGTTATAATTCCTCCTGCCATATGATACATGGATATTGACATTCATTTTTCTTTCATGGTATATGTGAAGCATGGTTTGCGACATGCTCATAACATGGTTGGTCTATTGTTTCCTATTTCCACTATAGGGTTAACAAGTTACTAGATGAATTGAAAAACGATATGACTATAAACTTGATGGATTACATTGTTTTATTCAAACACCTCAAGAGCATGCAAATCAACATCATTTTATCATATATTTGCCATCTCATAGATTTGGGTGAATGCAAGCTATAGTGGCTCACTTTTTATGTCGCATTGCAATTTTTTATAGGGTGTAGTGAATTAACATGCCATTAATGTGCTATAAAACCATTTATATGCACAATTGATATTTGGTTTAATATTTTCAACTTCAATAATGAACTATCTATATGTTTTGTGCACAATAAATGTGCACCCATTATGTAGTAATTGACTTTTGAAGTGAAAACATATGGATTGTCCCAACCATCTACACTTCCCATACACATGGTTTTTCAATATCATTTTTTAAGAATATATCTTATACAGACTTAATATTTGATAGATGAAATTTAAAAAAACATAGATTTGAAAACTTCATTATAAAAGCTTTAACCAAATATAGTTATGGATTTTTTAATGACCAAAATCTGAACCTTATTTTCAAAAATCTACATGGGTGTTTTTTAATTTGATGGATGATTTTTTTTTCCTTGTAAAATGTATGTAAAAAACATGTTTAACTAGGTATATTTTCATATGAATTTGATTAACTTATTAACCAACCCATAGTCCCCCATTTATGTTAATTCAACACCAAAAAATGGATTTTTAGGGACTTTTTATCTATAAAAAATGAACCACTTAACCATGTATCTACCCATTTGGAAGCACCCATGTTTGACAAGTAGTTGGATTTCATGCTTGTATATTCATTTGCAATGAATGTGGTGTCAAACAAGGGAATGTACATTATATTAAATGCACAAGCTTCTAAGATACTACAAAATGAAGTTCACAATGGAGGAGGATCAAATAGATGGGGGATGAAATACTTCAAGCATAAATCAAATTTGAATAACATTGTGGTTGTGCCATATTTGGACAAAGGCCATTGGTCCCCATACATCTTTTAAAAAAAACACACCATTCACTGCGATTATATACTAGGGTTCCACGGTGACCAAACATCCAAGGAGTTTACACACAATGTTCATATTGCATGGGCCCTATCAAGGGGCCTAAATGATGGTGATGCATATTTTGATAATGTTTGTGAATGTGGATATGTTCATTCCCACAATATTTGCTTAAAAGGCCTTTTGGGAATGTGGCCACCAGGTTGCATTTAATTTTAAAACATACCTAGAGGAGTGAGGGATGCAAGTTTCATTATTTGGTCATCATGTAAATCAATGTAGTTTGGAAACTTCATGACAATATAATGACAACACAATTGAGCTCAACTAATATATACATGGTGAATTTATTCATGGAACCTTGTTGTTTCATGCAAGAACACATATATTTACAATTCACTACAACCATGTAACAAGTAGGGTTGAATTTTTGGGTTGACCATATATTATTGTTAGATGCAGATAGGGTGGGTCTCAGTTGAAGGAAACAATATGGAAAATTCAAAGTTGTGTTATCAAAACATTAGTGGATGAATTGAAAGTCAAGGATGACAATAGGGGGTGTGCACCCCCCCCCCCCCCCCCCCCACATTCCACTTTCAATGGACACACAATTTGGTGACAAGGTGATTGTTCATAGTTCCATATCAACAAAAGCCACATTGGAAAATGTAAAAAATACATGGCTCCTAGTCCAAACCCCTACAAGAAGGATTTCTCTCCTTCACACTACAATTATTAGGTTTGTTGGAGGCACCACATGTAAAACCTTCATTGTTGGCAAGATGAAGGTAGCCTTTAAAGGCTGAAAAAAGACATAACAACCCACTCCCAATGAACATCTCAAACTTTAATTCTAAGCACCTAACCTAAACCCTAAACCCTAAACCCTAACACCTTGAAATTGGTGTTAGTCAAATTTATGGCCAAAGTGATAAAAAAGATTGTGTGTTTGTAACATTTAAGTTCCAATGCAACAAATACCCAAAGTACTTTGGTGGTTCCTTTGGCACATGTTTGCTAAATAATACAATAAATTTGAAGATTCCATTTTGAAAAAAAAAAACTTGAAAATATTTTTCATTTCTTTCAAAAATTATTTTTCTTTGGGATTTTTTTAGGGGGGAAATTTGGCATTTAAAAAAATAATATAATTTGTGCTGAAACTACCAAGGTACTATGATATTGTGTTTTCCCATTGCAAGAGTTAAAGTAAAGATTTAAGATCTCATATAAGATCAAAATTTATTGCAAAAGTGGTAAAAAGATTATAACCTTCGTCGAAATATTAAGAACATTTAACTTTAAACTTAAGTGTTATAACTATTTGAATTGTAGTAAGTTGGTCATAAGTCTTGGAGTGTACAATATTTGGTCTCGAATGCATTTTTTTATTATTATGATAGAATGAGATGAATACATTGTAAAATATGCCTTGGGTCCATTCACATTTGGGGTACCAAAAAAAGATTTAAAACCTTTTTAGAACTACCTTTTACAAATAACATTTACATGAAACAAACTTAAGTGAGAAAAGTTGAATATTCCAATATAAGATAATTCATGTGTTAGTGGTGATTTTTCACAATCATACATAATTGTGTATGAATATTTTAGTTTAATGCCAAAAATGTAGAAAATCCCAAAATGAGTTACAATGGATAACCAAACATGTTTTTTGGCATGTTTATTTCCTTCACATGTGACCTACATCAAAAGCTAGACATTTTGAACCCATTGAACATAATCTTGTTATTAAATGATTTTTAAAATGAATCTTTTGCCTTGCAACCCTTTCATTCAAAATTTCAAGACTTTGAAATTTTTGAATGATTTGGTTTTTCATCAAGTTCATTCAATGAACATGTATTTTCATAGAAGGGGGCATGTTTTTGTTGTACAAAAAATTTGAAATCAATTGTATGATTTTATGCCTCCCTTTTGATTACTTTTTAAAAAAGTACTTTAGACACTTAATTATTTTAATTTACATGACTCAAAAGGACATTAACATAGTATCCCAATTATTTAAAATGATTTTTATTAATTTAAGAAGACATCATTTTATCTATTGGCATACAACAATCCATTAAAATTATAATAATGTAAAATAAACAAAAATCCAAAGTTATCCTTTGCAATCCTTTTTCAATTAGACATTCATTTTTGGTACCCCAATTGTGAATGGACCCCCTTACTAGGGTTCAACCATGAGCCAAACAAAATTATCTTAAGGTTACATTTTACAAAATATGTTATCATGATTTATTTTCATGTTCTCAATATGTTCACATGATCTTATGAAAGTGCCTGCAATTATTTCATGACATGGCATGATAATTCACCGAAGATGTCAACATAATGGGAGTGATAATTTTTTTCATTTTTTTATGCTACATCATTTGCAAACATAAACATGTCCCATTACTAATTTTTTTATATAAAATAATTTTTTTTAAAAAAATTGAAAACGAATTCATTTTAAATAGTTTTTAATTGTTGTGAGTTTGAATTTGCTATTCATTAAGGGCACACAAATTTAATTTCACATTTTGAGGAATATTCATCAAGCGCTATTGTGAACTAAATTAATTTTGTTTTAAGAACTTCATGAAACCTTTTTATTATTATTTTAATTGTTAGGGTGGAACAACCCATAACCAAATGTGCTTTTCTATAACCAAACGTCCTTTAAGAATAAAAGACCTATGACCAACATATTCCACCACCCAACTACATTCAAAAGGAAACTTATCACCAAACATATGGCTAAAGACAAATTTCTATGGAATTTTCTAATAATTTAAACCGTCAATAAATAAAAATGTGTTTGGTCATGGGTTTGAGGCAACCCACAAGCAAAAATATGTGTAATTATATATAAAAAAGGACCCACCAACCTTAAAATAATCATGTACTTTTTATTAAATGTTATTTACCTGGTAGAAGATTGGTTATGCATGGTTTAAAGGGCATCCACGTCCATATTGAGAAAAAATTATGTACATTTTAAAGATATGGACCCCACTTGTAAAAGAAGATTTCTTTTTGGTTTAAGAGGCGAACTATACCCATTTTCCAATGTGGGCGCACTTTTATAAGAGAGGGGCACACTATTAAAACAAATTCCCCCATCACAATTGGACAAAATATGTTCAACATTGGGCGTGTACAACCTTCAGATTTTAAAAAATGTATTCTCTTAAAAGGGAACCCCATCGATATTATGCACAAAACTATTTGGAAATGGGGTTAGGCTTGACCCATTGTTTCAAAAAATTGTTTGGGAATTTTTGAAAAAATGTGGGAAAACTAGCTTTTCAATATTTGGTTATAGTTATTGGATAAATCCTTGAGATTTGATACAACCCATTATGATGTGTTTGTTATTTATTGATGGGGTGACAAACAAGGGAAAAAATCCAAGGACAAATATTGGAATATTAGTTATTTAACAACTTTGGCTTTAAAACTTTTCCTTCCAAAACTTGGGCATAGACAATTTCAAGCTTTAAAGTGGAATCTAAATCCGTTTGCAATAAAAACATCTTGTTTTATTTTCTAGAAGACAACATGTCCAAGTATGTTGATTATGTTGAAGAGGGTATTCATAATTTCTTAGAGCTTCTATGTCCTAGTGCAATAGTGTTAAAGTTTCAAGTGAATGATAACACAACTATGAAAATAGAGTGTCAATCTAAGCCCACTATAGAATTGTCATAATCAATTAGTCCAAAGTGCACAAAGAGAAAAAGTGATGACAAGTTTAGAGATTAACCAAATACAATAGTGGAATAAAAAAGGACACCAACATAGAGGTCAAGATAGAGGAGACAAATGATGAATGCAATATTACTATTATATACAAGCTTTATAATGAAAGGTATAAGAATTATTTATGCTACTGTTAGTTAGCTACATACATAACAAAATAACCAAAAACTAGTAGAAGAGTAGAATCTCAGAGGTTTCCCCAAGCTCGCTTGAATTATGAATTCAAATTCACACCAATAACCTGCACAATAACAACATATGAGAATTTAGTCTAGGTAGATTTTTCAAATTTCTTTGATTTAATATTTGAAACTTGGAAGATAGAATTACATGCTTTTGACACATATCTAGAACTAACAAAATTTCTCTGGTCTTGGTCTAGTTTCAGAAAAACCTAAAGTATACCTTTACTGGGGGCAAGGTGTGGACCCCTAGTCCATTAGAGGCCATGGAGAATGGTTTCACATCATTGCGGAAGGCCAACCAAACTTGGAATATATTCTTCACATCCTTATCATATCACCTCATTGGTAAGACAAAATCTAGGAAACATGGGCCACTAGGTGTGTCAACACATGAAGAAGATCTAACAATAGTTGGCTGGATATTTAACATGCAAAATTATGAGCTATCAATAACACTATAGTAACTCAAATTAAAGGTAATAGAACTCACATAGACCTGTTCTACACCATTCAAGGATGAGATTCTTAGATATTCCTAGTGGTACTAGTTCAAACATAAGCATTAGAGTTAACAATTTGACTTGCAAAGGGACAGGAGGTCTACAAAGCTCAAGGACTCAAGTGAATCCTACATCTCATTTTATAGATACCTTCAAGCATTGTATGATCAACATAAGTACTCAACATCTCAAATTTGGAACTCAAATGAAACAATTGTCGAAGTTGGGTGACAATCAAGAGCGAGAGTGCTAGCTAGGAGAGGTTCACAATAGGTATACAACACTATTCTTAAATCTTGATAATGGTTAACTATAATTGTTGTTGTCAATGTTGCACGAGGTTTTTTACTAGGATTTTACATTTTTAGAGGTGAAAAAATAAAAAACAATTACATCGTAGATGTAAACTTGGAACATGTATGGATGTGCAAAAGAAGGCATGGATGACTTGTTTTCTATTCAAGGAGTCTTATTTTTTATCACTTGTCAATCCCTAGTGGCATATCCCAATCTAATCACCATGTACTTATCCTAGATAGACATGGCTCACATGTCATTTTAGAAACTATAGACCATCATAATTTGGCTTGGATATGGTCACTTTGCTTCCCCACACTTCTCATGCATCACAACCTCTAGATATGAGTTGTTTCAAGCCATTCAAGTTTGCCTTCAGGAAAGAAAAAATAGTAACATGGTTAGAAACAATCATCTAGAGCTAGACAAAATAACATTAGTTGGCTGGGTTGCACAAAGCATTCGACCAATCCTTGTCCAAACAAAACATATTAAAAGGGTTTAGGGCAACAAGGGTTTGGCCATTAAATCCTCGGGCTATGGATGATAGGACTAGACCTAGTATTCTATATACAACAAAAGAAAATAATAATAATTTAGATGAAGACATTGGTAACTTAGATGATGTAAGAAATGACAACCCACAATGGGAAGAGGATGCAACTACTTAGTTAATGAACATGGGCACTATAGATGTTCATGACGTAGGAAACCAAAATGTTACAAATGCAAGAAATTATAATCCTGATGGAATCAAAGAATAAGGACTAAGGTTCTATGTGGAACAACTTGGAAATGAAGATGGGCTTTTAGTAGTAGGAACATTGGATCAAGGTAATGGAAGAGCTATAAACCTAGCTGATTCTAGATACTCAAGTTCTTGAATTTGAAATCCCACATTCTCAAAGTTTTATAGTTCTAACACCCTTCCATCTTGCCCATTTGTTGTCACTGCCAAGTTAACCTGTAAAGAGAATAAGAGGGATATAATTGTTGATTGATTATAGCAAGTCACATGTTGTGACTACAATTGAATACTTGGAGATTATGTGACAAAAGGCTACAAAGAAAGAAGTTGTAGAATATATTAGAAAGGCTAAAAGAAAGGAGAGAGGACCAAAAGGACAGGCAAGCAACCAAGTTATTGAATGTTGTAGAACAATTAGTAGAGAAGCAGGCTGAAAGACAAGTAAGAATATCCTTTGATGAACTTGGTTTGCAACACAATCAAAACAACAAGAGAAAGGCTTCACCATAACATTCAAGCCAATTGCAAAATTAATCCAGCTAGGGATTTAAGTGGCAATTGTAACATTTCTATAGAAGCCCAAAAAGAGGTTAGTGCAAGGACAAAATGTAGGATGCTTGCAAAGGGGCATGTTGCAATAAAGGCTGCAACATTACATACTTGAATAATACCCAAGAAAATTGGGAAGGGGGGTATATGGGGGGATAAGGATTAGAGCAAAAGGAGCTTGAGGAGAAAGAGAAAAGGACCAAAGTAGACAATAGGAGGAGTTTGAGGAGAAAGAAAAAAGGATCATAACAGGAGGAGCTCGAAGAGAGAATTTTTTTTTATAATAGATAGTTGGTGGAATTTGAACTCGAGCTTGAAGAAAAAGAAAAGGACTAAGGTAGGTAGCAATTCGCTCAATCTCAAGGAAAGAGAGAGAAAGATTAGGGTAGGTAGTAGCAGGAGTTCAAGTAGGAGTTTGAGGATAAAAAAAGAAAGACTAGTGCAAGCAACAAGAGGAGCTCGAGAAAAAGAGAAGGAGCATAGCAAGAAAAGTTCAAGGAGAGAGATACAAGGACCAAAGTAGGGAGTAGGAGGAGCTCAAGGAAAAAGAGAGAAGGACCGGAGCAAGAGGAGCTTGAGGAGAGAAAAAAGAGGACCAAAATAGGAAGAATTCAAAGAAATAGAGAGAAGGACTAGGGCAAGTAGCAAGAAGAGCTCAAGGAGAAAAAAATAAGGACTAGGGTAGGTAGTAAGAGGAGCTTGAGCAAGAGCTTGAAGAGATAGGGGGACTAGCGCAAGTAGCAAGAGGAGCTCAAGGAGAAAAAAAGAAGGACCGTATCAAAAGGAGCTCAAGGAGAAAGAAAGAAGGACTATAGTAGGAGGAGTTTGAAGAAAAAGAGAAAAAGACCGGAATAGGAAGAACTTGAGGAGAGAGAGATCGATTGGAATAAGAAGCTCAAGGAAAAAGAAAAGGATTAAAGTAGGAGGATTTCAAATAGGAGTTCGAGGAGATAGAGAAGGACCAATGTAGGGAGAAGGAGGAGCTTGAGGAGAGAGGGAAGAGGACCTGAATAAGCATCGTGAGAAATTCAAGTTCTTGAGCTTGAGGAAAGAAAGAAGGACCATGGTAGGTAGTAGGAGAAGTTCAAGCTTTTACTTGAAGAGAAAGAAAGACCAAACCAAACCTACAAAACAACAACTTTCATTCTCCCTATGCAACTTTCAAGTGTTGAATTCCATACTAGATTACACAAGGTAGGCATGAACATGGACAATGGAGCAAATCCAGAACAAAAAAAAATCAAACATGGCTAAACCCCACAAGGAGAAGCAACCACATGAACGAACTTAAGAAGCTTAGTTGCAAGTGCATTTCTTGGGCTCCAAGTCCAAACACTGTCATAGCAAAGTTGTTGAACATTGAGGACTAGACCATAGGGATACGACTAGAGGAAACAAGAGAGAAATCATAATGGGAAGTGTGATGGTGCCTCCAAGCATTGGGGGAGTTAGGGTTTAGAGAACAAATGAACGCCCATCACCATGGATGTGAAACCCTATTTGAAATTTTAATCCTAACCATTGATGGTTGATGTGTAATTTTACATAAAATTTTGTTTATTTTTTCCTTCATCCAATTTTGATTCTAAGACATGTGGTGTTTACTCTTCATCAACCTTGATTATGAAAATAACATTAAAGGTGTTTACTCATAAGGAGTCCTCTATTTGTTAGCTATTTTTTCTAGTAGTTAAGGGTGTCCAACTTTGGGACACAATATCTTGTTCATTTTTCATTTCAATGACAAGTAGTAAATGGCGTTGGGAGCACCAAGAAGTGCTCTACAATTCATCTTTAAACTCCATGGTCAATCAAGCTACTCCCTAAGTGCCTAAACCCTCTAAAACCTTAAGTGCTTGGTTATGGGCTATTTTACCCTACCCATTTGAACTTTGCCATTAAGTGGCATTTACACAAACAATAAGCCGCTTGTTACAAAGTTTTTTCTTGGATGAAACTTTGATGGTTTTGAATGAGACTTTGACATCTTGGATGAGACTTTCCCTTGCCTTGTCATAACTAGTTGCTAAGGGGCACCTTGCAATGCGATTAGTTAGCTAAATGCGAGTTATCAAGTGATAACCCGATGTGTGCCACACCACATGTTTGGCTATTGCTCGTAACTTTTTTTTGACACCCATGCCATTGGCATGTTTCTTCATAACCTATGTTGACCACATCTAATCAAAGGGGGGAATGAATGATTGTAACCAAAAAGGGGTAGATGCAAAACCTCACAAAACCCACTCAACAACAAGCAACATTTAAGGTAGTTCCACAACTACTACTCACAATTCAACATCTAAACTCAACCAACAATGCATTAAACATGTTTGATACAAAGCCACAAGTGGTGGATGACTATTGCTAAATAATGCATTTAGACTACCCACTACAATTACATTCTTAAGTATGAAAAAATCATAAAGCTACATGATCAAATCTCTTCGGATCTCTTTGTTGGCTGTCTTGGTTGCACATAACATTAATTTCAACTCCCAAAGACCCCAACAATGTCCCCACATATTCTCTCAGGTAATGGACAAGAATGAGATTAATGTTTTCATCAACGCAAAATTTACAATATTCTCCCTTCAAATAATTGTAGACATAACATTCCTAGAGCTCCCAAGTTAATTGGTTTCAACTTCCCAAGTACAATTTCCCATTAGTGTGTTTAGACCCATGGTGATGCACAATATTGAAATTAAAATCTTGCAACTTGTATATCCAATGGCCCTTCTTGCCATATACATCATATACTATTGCTAACCATTATAAGGGTTTGTGGTCAATCTGTAAGGTGAAATGGTTTATATGAAAAAACTATCAGAAGTGCTTAATTCCCCAAATTAGGGCATAACATTACCCTTTCATGGGGTAAAATATCTTCTACATGGGAAACAAACCTTTATTAGCATATGCAATTACACATTCCTTCCTCCCTTCCTTTTGATAGAATATAGCCCCAACACCTTTGGCGGACTAATCCACATCCATAAATAAACCCTTGCAAAAAAATGGTCTTGCCAATATCGGTGTAAAGATAAGAGCTTGTTTTAGTTGATCAAATGCCTTTTGTCCTTTAAGGGTCCACTTGAATGTAACATCATGCTTTATTAGCTCAAAAGTGGAATTATTATTCGAACGTACCCCTTGATATAATTTTTGTAATATCTGGTCAAACCCAAAAATGTTTATACATTGGTGACAATCCTAGGGATGGGAAACACCACAACCTCAATCTTGTTTGGGTTTGGTTTTGTTCTTTTTTTTCCCACCACATGTCTTAGGAATATGATGTTTTTGGCAAAAAATACACATTTGTTGTTTTAAATTTACCTCCCTCAAATGGTGTCATACCATTTTGATGTGTTCGAGATGTTCTTCCCATGTGGTGTTGTGTATATTGAAGTCATCCACAAAGACTTTCAGAAAGTGTTGTAACCATTATAAAAATCTGCATGTCATTATCCTGAAGAACGTGCTAGTGGCATTCTTTAGACCAAAGGGCATCACAAGCCATTCATACAACCCTAATTTGGTGATTAGTGTCAATTTTTTTCTTCACATTATTAGGATGCATCTTAATTTGTCAGAAATTGCTTTGTATGTTTAATGTTGAAAACTATTATGCAAACCCCATTTGATTTAACACATCTTTAATCAAGGGCATAGGGTATGCATCCTTATGCATTTGAACATTTAATGGATGGTAGTCCCCACAAAACTACTTGCTCTCATCCTTTTTAATTGGTAAAGTCATCTTGCAAGTGTACTTGAAAACACTGGGTTTCATCTTCGCCACTTTTACCAATGCGTGGATTTGTCGATTTACTTTAGCCTTTTCCCAAAAGGATAATATGTTAGGATTAGTATCAGAGGGTGGAATCCTTGTGTATAAATGATGTGCTTTCCGACTAAGCAACGTTCCAATTCCCTTTTATTCAATGTAGATACATCGGCATAATTTTCCAAAATGTGCCACAATTCTTTGGCCTTTTCTAGTGTAAGCTCATGATCAACCTTGATCATTTTATTGATTTGCTCCCATCTTCCTTCATTGACCATGTTAGATGCATCATTATTTTGTTATTGTCCATGTTGAACCAATTCCAACTAAAACAAACCAAATATTTCAGTTGATTGGACACCTTCAAATTGCTGCATATTTCTTTCTTCCTCATACGCAACCCATTTTAGCCAATATGCATAATCATCTTCCTTTGCCAACTGATCATCCATGAACCTAGTTGCTTGGCCTTCAATGATTAAGTTCATCAATTGTTTGGGAGTTTTTAGCTTGACCAATGCATTCAAACCCTAATCATTGAGCTCTGCATCACATTCATGTTCTTGTAAAACTAGTTGGCTCATCTGGTCATTTTTTGCAACTCCATGAAGAAACCCATCCTCATTCATGTTGGTTTTAGACTAAAAATCTGAAAGGTTTTCCTCAGAACTTCAGTCCATCAATTCATTTGTATCTCCCATCCCATGGAATAGCTTTTTTCCACCACATGAGTATTTAGACTTAGTTGAAAAATCCTAGGGATTAGTTTGTGCAAAATGTCACTTGATCGAATTGGTGGTTCTAAAACCAACTACAACATGTTGACCATATTGAATGGTAGTACATGTACATTAGTTCTTGGACCTTGTCTAACTTGAATCAACTTGCGCTCCAAGTCCACAATTGCTCCTATTTTGATTAAAAAATCCAGTCCCAAAAACACGTCATAACTATTTGCATTGACTATCATTAATACCATGTTGCAAGTTGTTACTCCAATCCATTCACATGTGTTGCCTTTAATCCTTCCCATGGCCTAGGTCACCACACTAGAAATTGTCTTGTAAAATTTTGATCCTCCCACAAGATGCATAATACCTAGTTCTCTTACCACATTAATTGCTAGAACAAACATAGAGGCCCCTATGTTTACAAGACCCTCAAATGTATTATTGTTGATCTCCACTAATAGACGTAGAGTTTTGCTCAAGTGACTTTTGTTGATGTTCTATGTAAAGTTGGTAGGTTGGAACCCATTGTAGCTATAGTAGCTATGTGTGTGCCAGCTTGACTAATCCTTCCAAATACTCCAACTCTCTTGGTATGGTAAATATTGTTTCTATGGGGGTCAAGGATATTTTCCCCTTGATGAAATGGGTTAATATATTTGATCTTATTGCTGATTTTTTTCAAGGCCAATGGTCTTTCCTCTTCTCCACCATGCCTCTTCATTAGTAGGGTTGAATTTTTTTGTTTCTCCAATAGTGGTGTCCACATGCACCCATCGCCTTGGGACCCTGGTGTGTGAAAACAATTCATGATTGTCTCCACATATTTTGTCAAGATGAGTCCTTATTGCTTCTTCATTGTCAACCAACAACTCCAAATAATTAGTAGTGGTTGCACTTGGTTTAGAGTCCTTCTTCCAACAATGTTCCTTTGTATGCCCTAGTCCTCCACAAAAAATACACCTTAGGCCACAATTTTCAATCTCATCATGTAGACCTCCACATTTTTGACATTTTAGTTTGGCGGTGGCATACCTTGGACATTCATTAGCCAGTTGATCCTCTACATGACATATCTGGCAACCATTAAAGCTTGTGGATCCTTTGGATGTGGTGCTTGGTTTGAATCATAGGTTTGATTGTTTCCTTAACAAATTGATTAAAGATTCATTCAACATTTGCACTTGTTTTTCCACTACCATTTCTACTATACCCATGTTTTTTTCTTGTTCCCCTTTTAACAACTCAAATGGAGTTTCACCAAGCTCTGCCAACACTTGCTCCATTTCCAATGCAACATTAAGCAAAGCCTCCATATTGGCATAGTCCCTCATTATACACAACTTTTTGATCTCCGGTTGTAGGTGAGACAAAAACCTCCTTTGTTCTACATCCTTCAACTTACCTTTTGCAAATAACTTTTCCATTTGATCATAGTAGGTTTAAACCCTCTATTTGGGTTCTTGTTTGATCAAATCAAGCTTGGCTCTCACCTTCTCTTTGTCAACTATGCCATATTTCAACAACATGGTTGCTTTCATGGCTTGCTAGTTTGTAAGAGTGGCAACAAGCTTTTTGAACCATTCCTTGGATTTGCCCTTTAAATTGAGCTTGCCAATTTCAAATACATTCAATTCATCAATACCCCTCACCTCTGTTACCATTTCCAATCACTCAACCTAATCATGCACATCTTCAAAAGTTCTCTACCCTAGAACCATTCATCCATGCCCTTAGGGCTTGCCATTTTGAGTTGTTCCCTAGAGTCCACTACTTTTGATTCTACTGCATATAAAGGCTAAAAAAACTCCTTCCTAATTTAATCCCATAGCAAAATCTATATTTTCTAAACCTCTCTAACCCACTTGTTTTTTGAATCTAACCTTCAATTTGACATTTTGGAGACAATGCCAAAATGTCCAACCTTATTCATCCTATCTCATTATTTAAATAAACTTTCTATGCTAGGCATGTAGGATGTAATGTGTCACCGCCCAATGAGATCTAGTTGCAATACCCAAACCTCTCCTAACCTCGAAGTAGGATAACCATATTCAAAACTAGGTATGGCAAATCCAAAGATGGAAGGTTAAGGGATATCAGTAAGAACATAGTTTCTTATGGGTGTTGGCAAGCTACGATCTACATAATTTGAAGCAAATTTGGAACTACATATAGTATCAAAAGTAATAATACATAATATTTCAATCATTTTTAATATTTTTAAAGATCAATTACATATAGATGGTTTGGGCTTCAAAATTAAAGGAAGTCACAAGAATTATGAATATGAAATTGAGACATAATTATACATTTGTGTAAATGTACACCAATAATTTACTAAAGGTTTTTAGAAAACCCTTATTTGGCAATAGTTTTCCATTTTTTAAAACTTCAAATTTCATCATACTTTTGTCAAATGATTAAAAAAAAAAATTAGTCCAAGTAAATCTTCAATGGAAGAAAATTTGTCAACCTAAAAGAGTAATAATCATCAATATTGTCAAATGATTAAAAAATTAAATTAGTCCAAGTAAATCTTCAATGGAAGAAAATTTTTCAACCTAAAAGAGTCATAATCATCAACATTGTCAAGTGATTAAAAAAAAATTAGTCCAAGTAAATCTTCAATGGAAGAAAAATTTTCAACCTAAAAGAGTCATAATCATCAAAATTGTCATACCATAATGTACTAATGAACATTTTAAAATCATTTGATTTAAATTCCATGACCTTAAATTTTTTTGAAAACTTTGATGGCAAAGATTATTCTTTATGATCTCTTTTATGTGTGTGAAAATTTCATGGAAAAATTATTAGTAAATATAAAATTTCGTAGTCTTTTTGTTGGAATTGCAAAAAATGTGACATGACTCTCTAAATCAAAATAATACTTTGTTAGATTATTATATCATTCATAACATAATGCTAAATTGGGATATAAACCATCATCTATTACAAAATTATTATTATTATTTTTTCTCCAAATTTTCACCCATATGCATGAAACTTGGATAGCTATTGAAAGTTGTCAAATTTTGACAAGTTTTTGTGTAGACCATAGCTTGCTAACACCCTTCTATATGGTCTGTCTATTGCCATCCATTACAAAGCTCTAACATTCTTCAAAACAACTTTAAGTCCTAGTTTGGATCATCATTGATCACAATGTGGGATCCAATAGGCAATTGATGTGCTTCATATTGTACCTTTTCTTCATGTTCAAAATTTTATCTCCATTTTCCATCAATCCTTCTTCCCAACCTCCACACCAAAATTTTAGACTCAACACCCGCATGTTCAACCTTGATAACCTTATCTCCACTGGCAAACAACTTGTCAATACCTGGAAGGAAAAACCTTACTTAGTGATGAGGAAACGTTGTAGCCACCGGTACCCACAAATCCCCTACCCTAGGTATTGCTTCAACTTGTTCATGCAACTCAATGCTCAAAAGATTGAATGCAGATGGTTGAGAAATAATATATGTCCTGATGTCGAGCAACAAGTGTCCAACTTCTGCTCCATCTCTTGTTTTCAGCCATAGTTGGGTTTTCATGTACATACTGGTGTGAGTGAGTAACTTGTATCGCCAAATCCCCTACTTGAGCTAAATCCATGTTTAATCCAATGATGCTTACCACATTGAAACCTTGCACACGCAAAATGATAGCTCCATGCTTAAGCAAGATGTCAAACCTAAGAAATGGTAAATCAAATTCACTTACATCCAAGATTTCCTCTCTATGTTATGCTTCTTCCAAATGCTCTATCCTTGTTTGGTCCATAGTAACACCATAGTCACCTTTCCTGATCTACATAGCACATACCCAATACCATCCACAATGTTATTAAACAAGTCTAAACTTCAGGAAAGTAAGCAATCCTGATACTAAAAAGAGGCAGATGCAAAACCTCACAAAACCCACTCAATAGCAAACAACACTTTAAGGTTGTTCCGCAACTGCTACTCACAATTCAGCTTTTAAACTCAATCAACAATGCATAAAACATGTTTGATACAAAGCCACAAGCAATGGATGACTACTACTAAATAATGCATTAAGACTACCCACTACAACTACATTCCTAAGTATGAAGAACTCATAAAGCTGCTGGATTAGATCTCTTCAGATCTCTCTGTTGGCTATCTTCATTTCACAGAGCATCAGTTTCAACTCCCAAAGACCCCAACAATGTCCCCACAAATTCTCGCAGGCAATGGACAAGAATGAGACTAATGTCTTCATCAACCCAAAATTTACAATATTCTCCCCTCAGAAATTTGTAGACACAACATTCCCAAAGTTCCCAAGTTAATGGGTGGTCTCAGCTTCTTGAGTACAATTTCCCACTGATCCTCACCACACACAAATTGATGGTTTCTTCAAACCAGCCATAATCATCCCCTATGGAGCTTCATCACCTCTAGCATCTCAATGTATTTTATTCATGCATGCTATACTACCCAATTCCCACTTCCTAACTCCAGTACACAATGAAACAAAAGTTGGAGCCATAAATTAAGTATCGAGCACAAGTGGGCATTCTTCCCATCCAGTCAGAGTAAAAATCCTACCTAGATTAACAGACAATGTTCTCAACCACAAATGCAAACACAAAACATAAAGAACCAGAAAAATAGTGAGAAGGTGCTTCTTAGCTTCTCAGCAGCTCGACTTTTTATGCTTTCTTATGACCATACTTCCTCAAAATCAGCCACAGAAGAATCTCCACCGAGCTTGCCATCAGCAAGAAACATCAAGGGCACAAAACTGGCAGTGAGAAAGGATAGACTCGGGCCGATAACCGGTTCTTTGAATTTTTGAGAATTGGCAGGGAAGTGAGGAGAGACTCGGGTTGATAACCGGTTCTTTGGCTGTTTCATATTTTTGAGAACCATGGTTACATTATGCCAAAACTGGTTCTTTGAAGTTTTGAGAACTGGCAGGTAAGTGAGGAGATACTCGGGTTGATAACCATGGTGGGTACATGGTCTCTCATTTTCTAAGAACCGTCCAAACACTGGAAAAAATCTCCATATCAAACAGAAAGTGCATGGTTGAAATTCCTGGCCGCCGCACAAGATTGCTCACCCAAATGAAAAGCTCCCTGACCTAGCCATTCACCATTCTCCTCAGCCAGCTCTATGTCACATTTTCACTGATTTCCTTTATCGTGTTTGTGCTTGGATTGCAGAAACACAGTCATCAGGAGAAACCCAAATCTGCAGGTGCAACACCAATCAACTATGAAGATAGATGTTTTTGCAATAAAACACTTCTGCCAAACCAATTCATTTTGGATTGAAAAGCACCCCAGTCAAGATTTGCTATCCAATACTCATACAGTCAATTCCACAGACAAAAAAAATGGTACCCAAAGTTCAATTTGACTGGCAAAGGTTTTAGAAGCAACTTATGCTCCAGCAACTTTTAGGGTAAATGCAACAAAAACCTTTTGCACAAGAAAATAAAAGGGGAAGCTATTCTAATGTTTGGTTTACATATATTGGGTTTTTCCAGCAGGCGGAAATTTAGAACACAATTCAAGAGAAAACACCACTCAAAAGGGATTCTGATGAATGATCTACCTGTTTGAGATTCACACAATGTACCAGTTCCTGAGCTTGACACCCAGCCTGCATCTTGGAAAACCCCCAAGGAACTGAGAAAGGAAAGAACAGAAGCTGGTCAAATATGGCATTCCAATGTTAAAAAAGAAGAATTCCAAGAACAATGAACGATGGCCAAACTGCGCAATGCAAAGCAACAGACTGGTATATCCCTTGGTATAGCCATTTATTTTTGGTTGGAAATATGAAGAACATTTTGTACATGACAATTAAGAGGGAGACCAATTTTTATACAAAACCTACACAAAATGACACTCAAAAGTGAGAGAGAGGTGAGATTCAATTGTGTTGAAAGACACCCTGCTTTCATTTACTGGGCCATCCGGCAACTCATAGATCTTGAACAACAGTACAAGCAACCAATCTCCAGATCAAGGCTGTGTGTGAAAGTCACACTCCTTTTGCCCTCACGAAAAAGCAAACTGGACCCAAACCAGGTCTCTCAAATTTAGTACTCACCGAGATCTAGTCCATCGGAGAGTCTAGTCTAACGGGGGAAACTAACTCCATAGATACAGAGAAAGATGTCACCTGCAAAATTTGAAGGTTATGAATGCAAAGAACATCAAGGAGATAAAAGAAGGTGTGGGTGGGTGGGGGAAAATATGCCCACTATCGAACAGTATAAGATCCTGGAGATGATGGAGAAACAGCTCTCATAAGATCAGAACCTAAGCTTGCCAGTTTCTTGGCTTCACTACCAATGCTCACACTCTGTTGTGTGCTATCACTATTGTTCTCACTGAAACCAGTTTTGGAAGCTTCACCTCCTCCTATCCTCTCTGAGTCTCCAATACCTGCAGCAACAGCCCCATTGCAATTCTCACCCAAGCAAACAACACCTGCTGTTCCATTCTCAGTTGCAAATCTTTCAGCAACATTGCACTCCATCACCTCTCCTGTTTTGTTCTTTGCCTTGTGACCATTCATTCCTGTTGTATCTCCTGCTGCTGCTGAATCAATACCTCCTCCGCTGTGCATTTCCCTATTTTCACTAGGACATGTGGTTGTTGACAATGTCTCCACCTCGTGCCTGGTCGCAGCCTCCACCCCTGCTGCTGCAACTGCATCATTTAATGGCCCATTGGAGGAAGCCTGTAGCAAGCCATCTGGGATACTGACAGGATCATTAGTGCTAGTGGGACCATTCGAAGAGACATAATCCACATTCAAAACTACATCTGAGCTGCCATCAGTTTCCGCCTCATCTTGAAACATATCAAGGCTTTCATGATATACAGAATGTTCATTGTTGTTCAAAGGGACAGATGTTATGTCATTGCCATGAGAAATTGCTGTCGGCACTGCTGTCAAGTACGTTGGGGATGTTGTTAGCATCCTCTGCTGTGTTTCAGACACAGACGTCTCGCCAGAAGACACGTGCTCAGATACAGTCAGAACCAAATCTTTCATACCCTTGACAGCACCCAGATCACTCAAGTGTGAGACTGTTTCTCCATCAGATTCAGCCTTCTGTCTCTTGGAAGCTGCAGCATCCGTCTCTGTAATACTTGGTGTAACAGGGGTCTTGCGCTTGGCAGCAGTAGTGACATCTTCCATATCAGGCCAGATTGGATCTGCAATGGGTAGTGTCGAAAGTAAGCTGTCACTCTTCTGCTCAAACATTCCCACTCGTCCTTTGCCATTTGTTCCCAACCTTGCAGGGACATCCTCATCTTCATCCTCATAATCCACAAGCCCGAATGAACTTCCCCTGCATGGATATAATCAATTTATCCTTATCCAGTCAGCTACCCATTTTGCAAAACAATATAACATGACTCCCACAAATTTACTCCAAAGAAAAAAAACAGGGAAAATGGGCTTTCCATGAAAATCAATACAAAAACAATGCCTGAGACACAAACAGTGATCATCCCCATTGCTAATGTTGGTCATCACTGTTGGGGAGTGGAACAAGCCCATCAGTTCTCTACTAGTGATGAATTCACCAATCAAAAAAGAACTGCCAGTATCTTTAATCTCTTTGCACACTCTCTCCTTTGTTCCTCTACAAGGGCTTAGTAAGCAACTCAGGTTAGACCATATCTAACACTATTTAAAGGAACGAATCTGGTTGCTTCCAAGAGATTCTGTGATATTCTGTAATAAGTTTTCTGCTGGGAAGAAGAGCATGCCAAGAGGAATATCTTGTGAAAAAGGAATTGTCATGTGTTCTTTTCTGAAACTAACACACTGCACCTTACAACTTAGCCAGTGGCACATGAAAGATGCAACCAGTGGGTGGGAAACAGGAAGTAGAGAAGAATGTAACCTGAAAGGCACATTGACCAGAGCATTGCCATTGATAATAACTCCAGGTGCTGATTGTGGGCTTGAGGATGTGGTGCTCACTCTGGCAGTTGCAGTGTCCTCATCATCACTGCAGCCACACACCCACCTTATCAAACTTCCTTCATGGCTGTAGTTCCCATAAAGATACGCACACCTTGCACAACAATTCCAACTCACATCCAATCAAGCTCCAAAATCACAGCACACAAGCAGCCATTCTGCAGCAGGAGAAATGGAATATTTACCAAAGAATTTCAAACTCACCTGTCCTCATTGAAGTAATCCTCCTCGTCTTTGTCCAAAGCACGCTCATCCCTACGCTTGCGAATATCGGGTAGGGAATCCAGATGGTTCAGTCTGTCACGCACACGAATCGATCCATGATCTAGTCCCACATTGCTAATTGAACTCACAGCAGGTCCCTCCAATGCCTGCATGTCAATACCCATCCACATACAACTTAGGGTTTAGGGTTCCATCAACCTTCTCTAGATCTCAGCATTGAGGCTTGACAGAATTAACCTTTTCAGTTTTCTTACGTACAACTAAAGAAAACCAAGTACATCTGCTGCTGTTAATTCCTACTGTGAGGTGTGATTATGGTTCTTGTGCAAAAGGCAATTTGATGCAATTTCACAGATCTGAATAGTAGGAGCCTTGGCAAATCAGTTTGTTTGATCCACATTTACTTTTTTGTGGAGGGTCCAGGTTTAAAGTTGATGGTTTTAGGGTCTGGAATGATGATGATGACACATGGGTCTTTCTTTACCTGCTCATACTTCAACTTCAGTGCCTGGAATGTATCCGCATAGTCAATTCCCTCCAATTGAGATGAAAATTTCTCAACCAAATGTGCAATAAGGCTCTTAATGCCCTCCTATCAAGAGAAAGATCCACACTTGGTTAGAAGAAACAACAGTAGAATCAATCAAATGAAGAAATACCAACCAGAGCGTTATTGAGGTTTGCAAACATGCCATACACAAGATGAAGAGACTTACTCTCCGGATAAAATCAATTAGCTCCAGAACAGCTGAGTTGAGCAGATTATAACGGTTTCCATTTGCCAAAAAAGCTGCAATAACTGGCTCAAAACAGTTGTGCTTCACTATGTATCGATAGTAAAATTCATCCTGCAACCACCGTGGGGGGTGGACAAGATCAGAAGACCCCAAAAAAACCAGAAAAATTGAAGCCATTTCTAGTACCCGTAAAACATGAACGAGACAAAGTCTAATGGCTGAAGAATTATCCGACCACTCCAAGAAGATTGATCTCAAGAGTCCACATCATCAATAAGGGAAAATGCAAATATTGGTAGAAATCTAACCTTCAAAGCAATGCATGGCGCAGAAAACGAACAGCTGCCACAACCAAGTACTTCTCCCTCCTGCGTGTCAACCTCAATATTTTCTCGACCACATTATTCCTCATTACATAATACCTGTTCCCAAAACATGGGAAATAACCCCAGTTAGACGATCAAGGTAACCATTTTGGTCTAATGGTCCATATATCTCCACACCTAGCATAGACTCAGCAAACACAGCACAAATACCAAGGAGAAGAAGATAGATGCCTCACCTAATCCTAAAGCGATGATGTTGCACACAGAAGCACATGAGCTCGCAGATATTTCCGAGAATCTCGGCTGGTGTAATCCTGTCACTAGATTTCATGAACTGCCTCCCAGTAGACTTGCCAGAATCACTGAGGAGTCCCCCCTGGCTGCTTGGTTCTGGCGGGCATCCAGCCTTGAGCACTTCAACCATTTGATCCATGTACTTCTCATAAAACACCTCCAGAAACAGGCTTTTGTCAACTTGTGGCTGCCAGAGCAAAAAACACCCATTCTTAATCAGCACTTTCCATCACACATGGCCCAACAGTTCCTCTCGCCATAAACTTCATGCCATTCCTTCTATCAATTCCAACATTTGACCAAATCAAGCTTGACACACACCACATTAGAGAAACTCTCTAAGCTAGACAATTTTCTGTCTTTACTGTAACATACCTAGGTCAATTCAGAAAGGACTACAATCAGAAGACAGCCAGGGAAAGACCCAGACCAACACCTGGAAAGGATTGTAAAAGGGTGATGACACTTGACAAGAATGCACGTGGATAAACTAAAGAAAGAAAAAGAAAAAGAACCCAGACCATAAAAAGACTTGTAAACTTCCCTTGATGACGTGCCCTAAACATCTTTCATAAGAATAGAGAAATCTCAATTCTCATGATGACTT
>Ga0209611_10003296_pt1 | contig 28080 bp, 27 predicted proteins | sample S1TSphgellanicum_3_FD_187693 | JGI IMG/M metagenome (GOLD analysis project Ga0209611, IMG submission 187693) | Host-associated microbial communities from peat moss isolated from Minnesota, USA - S1T2_Fc - Sphagnum magellanicum MG (SPAdes) (version 2) | ecosystem: Host-associated > Plants > Peat...
ATTCAAAGAGTGTGGTCCCATCCATGTATGTAAAAGTCACCACATACAAGGATAAACTTCCATCCATTTGAGTATACTTTCTTCCATTTGAGTCAAGGGTTAGTTGATACCAGCCCAGTGTCTTTTGCCATATAGTTTTCTGGTATTTGAGAATGTTTTATCTTTAGACCCTACCAGGATTTTGAGGTGCATGTTCCCAGGCCCATAAGCTGAGTCGACAAAGGGTCTGAATCCAGACAATTCCTCCTCAGTTCAGACCTCATTCACATAGTGTGACCCCTTTCAGAGATTCCTCGTGCCTGAGCAAAGTCTGGGTGTCCAAAATTGTCAAAGGGTAAGAATCTAGACCATTTCTACTTCGGAACAAACATGCTGTCATGTTTTGATGGCAGCTAATCTGAGACTTTACAAAACATCTGAACAGCCTAGTAATGATTCTTGTTTATTGTAATTTAAAAAGACTTAATTTTATTTTGGCAAATTTTCACATTGTGATGACCCTTCAAAGCGTACTGGGAATATCACTTGTCGCTTATAACCCTATTTTCTGAAGAGATTTCGCCATGTAGCTCATGCTAAAGTTGTGATCGTAAATGAAGCATTGGTTGAAGTAATGTTGTTGAACACAAAGACCTAGCAACATTGTTGAACACAAGGACCTCCAAAATGTAGAAGCCTTTGCAAACCTTTAATGTTGGAAGCCCACCCACATAGCAAGTGAGGATTAGGATTATGCTTGAAAATGAGAAAGTGATGGTGTGCCTAAAAGAATCCAAAGTATGTGACAAAAACTAAGACATTTTCTCTAACTATCATTATAACCTTAACATTGGGTTCACAACTAAAGATGGAGTGCAAGGGCCCATGAGGCCAAGAAAATGAATTCAGGTGAAACACATTTTCACAAATGGGGAAGAGTGCAAGAGATGGAGCCCAATGACTCCCAGGTGCACTCTCACGTTGGGAGTTACAATCGTGTAGGAGTCCCAAATGTTTAAAGCTTTAGTTGAAAGGGCAAACAAACACCAAATGGGGCCCCTAAAATATCATTAGAAATTTCTTAAAGTTTAAATGCCTAAAGTTCCCTTGCATTATTCATTTAGATTTGAAGTGCATGAATTATGATCAAAAGAAGGGCTGGGAGTCAAATTCCCAATTTGACTCCATTTGACTCCCGATCACAAATCCCCTTAAAATAGGGGTCAAATGATATCTGATTGGGGCATGCAATACATCATTGGAAAGATCTTTTTGAAGGCTATAAGTTATTTCCCTTGCATGCTAAAAAGAGGCTTGATTTGAAGAAGGTATGAGCGTTCAAAGTTTTAGGACAACAAGAATCCTAGTAAGTAGGAGTTTTAGAAAAAAATGTCATTTGAATGTAACCTTTGTGGAAAGTCATAGAGTATGATATAGGGAGGGAGTTGTGCTTCCTCCCAATGGTTGCAAGCCGTGTAAACCTTGTGCTTGAGGTTGTCCCTACTAAATCCATCACACCATTTATGTTCAATTTACACCAATCACCCTCTTTCCTTGGTTGAACAAATTGATTTCATTTTGAATTTTTGCTTGTGAGTTCATCCTAGTCTTATCCTAAAGCTCCAACACACCCTCCTACTCCAAAAATGCTACGAACTAAAGAGCATGCCTTGACTCCTTTCTTTTTCCATGGTTTTACTCTATGACCCACTTTTGAGTCTCTTAAAGAGTTTGGGGGCACGTCAATCATTCTCATGAAATTTATTGATGGGAAGCTTGTTTATTATCATTATGGTCTTGGTCAATCATTTGTTGCAAGCTTTGTGAAAGGTTGCACAAATTGTGTCAACTCCTAGAAGCCATGTTAAATGCATGGGTTTTATAATCATTCAAGTGTGAACGTAATGAAATTGTAGTAATACCAAAGTTGCCATTTGCATCTAACCTCCAACATGTGCATTTATGAAAAACAGCCCAAAAAATTGAACCTTTCCCTATGCACACCCTACTTTTGTTTTTCCTTTATGTGATTGTGATAAGCCAAATTCTACCATGCCTATAATTTCACATGAACCCATTGTTATTTTGACGTCTATATCAAATCAATAAAGATTGCTACAAGGTTGTTGGTGATAGTGTGGAATGGCATGCCCTTGGGATTGTTTAAGGTGACAACCTTTTTTACCCTCAATCAATCATCCAACTAAGGCTTAAAAGGCATTCTATTAGGAACAACTACAACTTGAATTTGACATTTTGAATTCTTGTTTGCAAATGCCCAATTTAAAGTTACCCAAATAAGATTCCAAAGATGAGAAGCCCAAATTGTAATTTTAAACACCTTTGTAACATTTTGTAATTATTGAAGTTTAACATGATTTTTGGTTTACAAATCAAAAAAGTTTTCAAATATGCATCTTTGGGAAACATTCCATCTACCCCTACATCATCTATGTTATTATCAAGAAGCATCATTTGGATGTTCTTCTAGTTTATAGTTGAAAGGTTTAATTTTTAATATGTAATTTAAAAACCAACATTTGGATCCTAGGGTTCCTCATTGTAACTTGAAGGCAAGAATTGACCTTTTATTTTTTAGGTTGAAATTACAATGAAATTTATGGTCTAATCAACATTTGGGATATAAATGGCAAGTATGGCAAACTAATGAATATCATATGTCTAGCTACATTCAAATTAAACAAGCATTTGGGTCCTTAGTTTTCCATATTTTAACTTGAAGGTAAAAATACGCCTTTAATTTTTTAGGTCTAAATTATAATGAAGTTTGTGGTTTAATGAACATCTAGGTTTTAACTCATAGGTATGGCAAGGTCAATGCAAGGTATGGTGGCTCACTTTTGGAGTTAGAATAACAATTTTTACAAGGTGTTTTGTGTTTAAATGTTTATGGTGAATAATTTAATTTTAAATACATAAAATGCTGATTCATTCTAAATTAACAACTTGATTATGAAGACATTTGCATAACTATTTTTTCAAAAATAATGCATTCCTTATTAATAATGGACTTTTGAAATAAAACATATGGAATTTATTAGTTGATTGGATTGTTAAAAAATTCAAATTTTCATATTGAATTCCACTCCAAATTATTTATAATGATTAAACATGGGTTGAACAATGAAATCATAAAGTTAAATGTGAAATCATTTTTAGCAAAACCTTAACCAAATGGTAGTTATGAACTTTTGAAGGGTTGGAATTAAAAATTGTTTTCAAAAGTCCTGATGGAATGATTTTTTTTTCTTTTGTGCCTAATGGGTACATAATTGAAATATTTAAATGGGTTTTTATTCTTATGGACTTTATGGGTTTTTCTTTTGGGATTTTCAAAATGATTTCACCATACTAATCAACAACATTTTTCACTATGGGTTTTGACCTAGTTTTAAAAGGTTTCATAAGTGACTAAAACTTTAATATTCAAAGATTACACTAATGAAATCTTAGAATTTTAAACCATATGGATCATTTATAAACATTTGCTTATGATTCTTGTGAGTGTTGTATATGCTTAAAATGAACCACTAGATAGTGCATGCACTCGATAGATTGGTGAATACCCCATGTTTGATTACATTTAGACTGAACAAACATTTGAATCCTTGGTTTTCCTCATTGTGACTTGAAAGTAAGAATCTACCTTTAATTTTTTAAGTTGAAATTATAGTGAGGTTCATGGCATGATAAACATTTGGGTTTTAAATTGGTACAATGGTGAATACTTCATGTATGGCTTCATTTAGACTAAACTAGCATGTGGATCCTTGGTTTTATGATTTCTTATCACACTATAAAAATCCACTTTTAAGTTTCAAAAACTAAATTCTAATGAAGTTCATGGTTTGATGAGTATTTGGGTTTGAGTCAATATTGCCTTTAGTTTAGATGCATTCAAATTAAATAAATAGTTGAACCTTGGTTTTTTTGTCTATAAATTACGTAATGTAAGAATCATCCTTTCTATAAATTGGTGACATATTGGTCTATACCTCATGTTTAAGTCATGACAAACTAAAACCATCATTTGGATCCTAGAACAATTGATCTATAACTTGAAGGTAAGAATTTACACACTACCTTTTTCCATTTGTGAAATCACTTAAAGCTAGCAATTGAAATGGTTGTTTGGTATGTGAGGCTAGGGCAACAAAATGGGTATGCTTAAGGTTTGAGAAAATCCATGTTTATGCTAGCATTTGTATTTATTTCTAACCTACAATTGCAAGGTAAGATTCTACAAGCTACCTTTCTCTATTTGACCATTCATTTAAAGGGAACATCTAAAATGTTTTAGTTTGAATTGGGATTGTTGCAATCAAGTGCATTGTAACTTTAGGAAAATTTTGGAAAAGTGTATGTACATGTACCTAGAAACACGGTTTTGGGTTTGTAGTTCTAAATACATTATGGCAACTTAGTTTATGGTCTCTAGGAATGTAATTTATGGTTTGTAGCTTTGGAGTTCATTATGAGAACTCTACAAATGTCTAAGGAAATGTGGTTTTTAGTATGTAGCTCTAAAAACCACTATGGCAATTCTACACGTGTCTTTGGGAATGTTTTCATGGTCATGGTGTGTAGTTCTTTGAACCTTAAATACTATGCACTCCATGGAACGTTGGGGATCTAATAATGTACATTTTTTATATATGTTATGGTTGTGTGTGGTAGGTATGGCAAAATTGTTGGCTAATTTAAATGTGACACAAGAATTAATTGATGATTCTCAAGTCACACAAGCAAAAAAAAAACCACCTAAAAACAAAGGAAAAAGCATTTAGGAGGGAGAAAGTGCAAAGAGCCATTGTGGAATCTCTGTATTTAAGTACTATGGCCATAAATCATCACATTCATTTTGCCACATATTCCAATGGTAAAAAGAATGTGACACAATTAATTCCATTAGCGGTGTGGAAATTAGTCTATATTGATTATGTGGTTACTTACTTTGATTCTCCATTTACAAAAGACACATTAAGGGATCATTTCCAAGATGTTCTCAAAGAGTTAAAAACTGGCAATTTTAATGGGGAAAGGTTTGATAAAGCAGTTTTTACAATCAAATGAAGTCTTGGCACGATTCAAAGCAATTAATAGCCACACCACAAGAAATGTGTTAAGAAAGCAATATTTCATTGATGGGAAACATAATAATAGGTGGGCAACATTCCATAATTCTCCTAGTTCTTCTAGTTCCATAGATGTAGATTGCCTTAGCCCTACTATTAAACCATGTACTCCACCAACTTCCATGTCGGGCCCCATTGAAAGGCCAATGACAAAATAAAAAATATCACAACTCCAAGCCAAGAGCCTTACAACCATGACTTTTCATTTTTAAATGAATTAAAAAATTTGGGATGCATTCTTAGCTACAAAGATGGATATCAATATTAAGGCCACCCAATGAACTATCGGGTTTTAGGTATTTAAATGAAATAAGAGTAGAAAATGAACCTTTCAATTCTGCAACATTAAGTGACAAATAGTCATATTTAAAGTTTATGAAATCGGTAGTTCAAATAAACTACATGTTTCTATCATGCAAACACTTCAAACTTGCAAAAAGACATACAATGTCAAACTCAAAACACAATGGAAAAAACAAGTGGAAAAGATGACTTCAACTATACTCTTTCAAATCTCCAACATCAAGATCATAAAATTACAAAAAATGATGATACATCTTCCATTCCATATTAGAGCTCTAAAGGGGTTAGAAACAATGGAAATCCCCATAAGTTAGGGGAATCCCATAAATCTCTTTAAAATTCATAGTAAATCCTATCTAAAAATCTTTATTTAAATCAATCTAATCAACTAACTTTATGGTCTAAAAATACACACTTCAAGAAACCGGTAATAAGTTTTTGGTAATAGAAAACCAATAATGATTTTCAGTGATAGTTTCCAATAATGATTTTTGATAAGAATTTCTAGTAATGATTTTCGGTAGCAATTTTCGATAGTGATTTTTAGTAATGATTTTTGATAACCATTTTTGGTAGTGATTTTTAATAGTAGTTTTCAATAATGATTTTTGGTAATGATTTTCAATAGCCATTTTTGGTAGTAGTTTTCAATAATGATTTTTGGTAATGATTCTAATAACGATTTCTAGTAGCAATTTCTAGTAATGATTTTTGATATCAATTTTCAACCTTCAATATCATCCTCCCTTCTATTTGTGATTATGTCTTCATAATCATTTACCTAAATATTAAAACCTATTCTATCATGACAAAAGGGGCCACAACATCTCTAATTGTTGAATTTACTTCCATGCTAGTTCCTTCACCTTTTTCTTTGCTCTAATGAATATGAAATCATGTGTTTGTGTTTTCACTAATCTTGTTTTGGCCTAGAAAAACAACAAAAAAATTCTATAATTGAGCATTAGTCTAATTTTTTTATAATGGAAATTTAATGGGTTTTTCCAATAGTCAAAATCCAATGAAACAAAATCTAAAGCAAGATTAAAAAATTGTCCCAAGGTGGAAATATGTTTGTAGTTCAATGACTACTGCCCAATTTCTTGTGATACAAGAAGGTTTCTTACAATAAGATTTTCAATAGCTCTTACAACTACCATCATTTTGATGCTTCCTTTGTTTCCTTCATTTTGGTTGTTGAAATATTCCAAGTTCCGATGACACCTCTCCTTATTAAGAATTGACTTGTGTCAATGACCACCAATTGCATTCGCTAGTTTGAAGCTTGCTAGAATTTTCAATTTTGTAGGAGGCTTTAACAATTTTTGGTAATCATCACCCATGTCCTCCTCACAAGTTGCAACAACTTCAAAACCAAAATAATTAACTTGAATGTTTTTATGAAAAACTTGAACATGAACATCCAAGTCAGTTCTAACAATGTAATTTGGGTAAAGACAAGATTTTTGAGTAGGAGCTACATTGAAGGTAGGACTCACAAGCATCGAATACTTGGGATTCCAAGGGGGTCCCATCCCTAGTCTTCCAATAGGGCCATTGCCTCTTCTAGGTGATTTTCCTTTCCCAACTAGTCCTCCAAATGGTGTGTTGCTACCAAAAGATCCACTTACTCCCAAGGGCCCATTTTTGCCTCCAAGGGGTTCATTCCTTCCACCATGTGGTATTCTGCTTCCATGATGCAATCCATTCCCTCCACCCATTAGTACCCCACTTCCAGTGTGACCATTCCCTGAAAGTACATTCCCTATAGGAGTTTGGGAAAATGGCATTTGATTTTCAATAGGGAAACCACTAATAAAAGGACGTACCTAGGGAGACGTGCCAATGTTTTGGCTCTGTCACTCCTTTCCATCATTGTGATTCCAATAGGAACTAAATTTGGAAAAGACAACACGAAATTAGTATATGGGAATGGAAGAACATATGAAGTCTATCGAGGGTAACAAGGGCTAGGCATCATCAACCATGGGTTGGTCATACCTTTTAAACCTAGCAAATTGGGACTATAGGCTGGAGGGTAAAATCCTAGATTTGAAATCGTTACCATTGAAGTTTGATCCATGGTAATTTCTGTAGTTATGGGGACAATGTGAAAAGACAAATTAACTCCAAAACATTCCCATGTTCTAAATGGCAAACTAGTTGCATGGACTGGTGTTACAACTATCAGCTCTAAAATTTGAGGAATAATTGGGTAGGTATTTGGGATAACAATAGGTAAAAGGTTGGTAGCTAAAACTTGGGTAGACCTATAAAAGCAACTTTCTATCACGTGACGTGTCTTATGGCAAAAAGTATAAGGTGGGGGATAGAAGAGGAAACTTTGAAATTCAAAATAGTGGTTACTAGATTTTCTTGTTGGAATTCATCTCTACTTACAAAATTCATCTTTGAAAATTGGTCGTTACGCTTATCCTTGGAAACATCCTTTTCCTTCAACTACTACAATTCCTTTATTCGTCTTTTGAGTCGAACAATTTTGTTCTCTTGAGCATGGGCATTACATAAAACGATCTCATGGTACCGAAAAGACTTCTTTTCGATAAGGTTCCCAATAGGTTCATGCAAAGTCTTTGATTTTGCCACAATAATAATCATTTCCAATTATTAGTCTTTAATATCTCTCCAATCTTCCAATTTTTTTTTGTCAATAATAATCTCCAAATCCTCTTATTATCCACTATGAGATGTAGCAACATCCTCCAAATTGATTTTTGGTAGATCCACACTTTAACCACCAGTTGTTCCAACGTGCACATTTTCCTACAAAACTTCTTCAAATTCTTTTTTCATGTTCCTAGTCGACACTATTGCCATACTGTTATACTAAAAGACTTAAACAAAACCAAAAAAACCTTTATATATATTTTTGGGTTTCTTTTTTGGTTACCAACTACTTTCAACAAAAACAAAATGGTAAAAATAGAATGAATTATATAACAATATATGCTTTTCTAATAAAGACAAATAGTTCTAACTAGACCAAAAAAAAATTAAACTTGTGAAAACAATACCCCCTCTTTTGGTGAAAACCAATAGTTTCTATTAGAATCCTTAAAACAAGAGCTAATGAACCATAAATTCTATTTCTATATTCGCAAGATTTTGGTAGAATCAAATAGCTCTAACCAATATTTGTCCAAAATGAAACAACACTGAACTAAAAATTTTGATTCAATATCCTTGACATGGTTGCCAAGTGTTAAGGCCACCCAGTGAACTACCAGGTTTTAGTTACTTAAATGAAATAGGAGCAAAAAATGAACCTTTCAATTCTACAACATTAAGTAACAAATAGTCACATTTAAAGTTTATGAAATCAGTAATTCAAATAAACTACATGTTTCTATCATGCAAACACTTCAAACTTGCAAAAAGACATACAACTTCAAACTCAAAACATGATGGAAAAAACAAGTGGAAAATATGAATTCTACTCTTTCAAATCTCCAACATCAAGATCATAAAATTACAAAAAATGATGATACATCTTCCACACCCTAGGTTTCTCCATATAAAACCTTTAAAGGGGTTAAAAACAATGGAAATCCCCATAAGTTATGGGAATCTTAGAAATCTCTCTAAAATTCATAAAAAAATCCTATATAGAAATCTTTATCTAATTTAATTTAATGAATTAACTTTATGGTCTAAAAATATACACTTCAAAAAACTAGTAATAAGTTTTTGGTAATAGAAAAATGGTAATAATTTTCAATAATAGTCTTCGGTAATGATTTTTGGTAACAATTTCTAGTAGTGATTTTTTATAGCAATTTTCAATAGTGATTTCTGGTAATGATTTTCGATAACCATTTTTCGTAGTGATTTTCGGTAGTAATTTTTGGTAATGATTTTCTATAACAATTTTAATAGTGATTTCCACTAATGATTTCTAGTAGCAATTTCTAGTATTGATTTTCAGTATCAATTTTCAACCTTTAACAATCAACCATGAGTGCAAAATAAAGGTGGAAATCTCCAACTTGAAGGCAACTCAAAACTTAAGGGTGATTTAGAGGAGGAATTCAAGGCAAAAGTTAGAGCTTGCTTGGACTTGTAGTTAGAAATCTCCCATCTATGGTCTGCTAGATCAAAAAGGTGTTCACGAACCATTTCATATGTGAGGTTTCTCTTGCTCCTATGTAAAAAATTAGCGAGTAGGGCAACAAATTGGAAAAGGTGACTAAACTTTGGTTTGTGCTACTAAATCTTTTCATGAGTCTCCTCCATTTTCTTTTCAAGCTTCGATATCTCTCTCCATTTGCACTAAATATCTAGCATGCATCTTGTTATATTTTGTATGGCATCTAGGTTTCAATTGGGAACTACCTCCCATCTCCCAATCCTTCCATTATAAACATTTTTCCCCCCATGTAACAGGGTTCCACCAACAAAAATTCAAAACAGTTGTCTTCATGAGTAAAGTATTGGCACCATTCCTTATAAAGTGTGGAGTGTTGAAGGATGCTAACATTGTGGTAAGAACTAGAATATCCAATATTTAGATGTAGATGAACAAGCTTGTGTGGTCAAAGACAACAATGTTATTCATAGCATAGATTTTCTTTCATCCATTAAATCAAGACCGATGACCTTGGTTCTTCCAACACTTTTGAATCTCAACTAGGGTTCCATCAATGAACCATATGCATATTGGTAACTTGGGCAAATGGGTGCCCAAAGTAGCTCTCTCTTTAATTGTAGGCCAACGAATTTCATCTACAATGGAAGCATTAATGCAAGATGAAATGAACAAAACATCATCCCACATGGAGCTCTTGGACCAATTTTGCATAAAATAGTCATACCTTGTGACATTGTCATGTTTCATGAACAAAATAAAGTTTAGAAGCCTTTGCCAAGGGTTTAGTTTTCATGGTCTCCTAGTCACAAGATAATCTTCACATGTAGACCTACAATGTGAGATCATGGTACTAGGCACCACAAAGGATGCAAGCTCTTCAAATTCAATGGCAATAAAGTTTGTCAAGTTCTTGAACAATGTTGGGGTGGCATGCATTGTGGCCAACACATTTTGAACACCAATGGTCAGGTCCATTGATTACCCACTACCCCCTTCCATTTCATGTGAGTTGAAGAAATCTTGAGCACTCCCTGTCGCCAACCCACATTGAAAGAGCATTGTAGCCTCTTCCTCCATGTCATACAAGATATCATCATCACTTGAAAAAAAACTAGAATGTGAAGAGGTGCTTGAACTCGAAGAAGAATCCATTTGCTCAAAAAGAAAAAAGAAAAAAACTTAAGAAAAAGCAAACCCTAATAAGAACAATAAGAAGAAACCACAAAGGTGAAAGAGAAGACCTTGGGACAAACTAAACCCTAATGAGAAATGAAAAAACAAATGTAAAATGAGAAAAAAATGCACTTGAAAAACACTCAATCCTAAATACAAGACCAAGAGAAGAAACAAGTGAGAACTTTGAACAATACAAATCCAAAAGACAAAACCATTTGGGGCAGCCTAAACCTTTTTCGTCATCCTTAGTTTTTGCATTTAGTACTTAGTTTTCGGGTTTCATCCCCAATTTGACAAACTTTGTGGACAACAGGAGACTAAGAATAGATTGAAAAATGGCAGTCCAAAGGGGTGGGGAATTGGGTGAGACTTTACAAATAACTCTAATATGTTTTTAAATATACCATTATTTCATAACAAAGTAAAAATATATCATTTTATCTCAAATAGTTCTTTAAATATACAAGCAAAGTGACCTCCCTGGGCGCCCAAGCAAGTTCACAAGTATAATAAGCACAATAAAAATATAAAGGATTTTTTCCCAAAATGTTTTATGAGTACCATTACCTTTTCAAGTTTGGCGGGAATTATGTTAGTTTTTTAAATGCCAAATTTTCTAGAAATTATTTGCTTGAAATGAAAAAAGTGAACAAAATTACACAACTCTCTGCTACCCATCCATGCTGAAAATTTGAGAACTTGACACAAATATGTAAGTTGTATGGAGGGTATCTCATTTTTTTCTTTGTTTTTGGTCAATTAGTATTAATAGATGAGTCACATACTACCCATGGTTGGTAACAAAACTCTAGTATTTATTACAACTCACTTAAGTTGTTGAACAAAGTATAGTGCCTACCACTTGCACCCAAGAATTGTGATGAGAAAAGAAATTGTGTAATACCTCTGTTTCTAATGGGATCGTTTACTGTGGTTTTCTTGATCACATTAGCGGGCATGATCTTCTGGTGATGATTATGCACTCATAATAGTGACCAAAATGTTTTTTTATTGAATGAGTCTTTAAAAGTTGTTAATGTGGAATGGCCTTGCCCTTGCCATTTAGGACTTGTCGCTGAAAGAATGTAAAGGGAGGGGCCGGGGGCCAGTAGAGGCACCCAACACAAGGGAGGCAAGGCCTGCTCACCCTAACAAGCTTGCCTGGGTAGCAGCCAAAACATTTGTTACTGTCCTACCTATCCTGTAACCAAATCTGGCTAGATCCTCCTGTGAATGGTTGCCAGTGTAACCACAAAAGTGGGAAAAAATTGTGTGCCTGTATGAATGCTGCACCACTGCCACCAGAGGGAAGGGAGGGTGTCTTGAATCTTGAAGGTATCTTCAGTCTCACCAAGTTTGGAATGTTTTTTTTGTTTGCAAGGAATCATTAAAAGGTAGTTGTGCAATCACAACACAAAAAAAGTACAAAAGTGAAACAATTTCTATACAAAAGATCAACTGAAGAATGCAAAGAAATCTTTATCATTGGAGTCAGATATCATCATCAGTGATGAAGAATGAAAGAAAGTTGTTTGAAGTTTTTGGTTCTACTTGCTTTGACAAAGAAAGATTCCCAGAATTTCTTCCACAAAAAGGATTGCAGCAGATTCTGCTGCCCCTTCCTCAACAAGAAGAAGAAGACGACTTCACACGGGTGACGGAATTTTGCAGCTACCAGGATATGAGCGAGAGAGAGAGAGAGAGAGAGAGAGAGAGATAGAGCATGATTGTTAAATCAGCACAATGGGTAGTCTGCAGGCGGTGGCGGCAATTGTTGGTCGCTCCCATGTCCCTCATGCACGAAGAAAACGGTCTCCATTCCCCAAGACTGGTGAATCTCGAAGTGACAGTGAAAAAACCAGGCTCCTGCAATCACGAAACCCTGCATCAGAAATTCTCTACTAGAGAACAAAACACACGCACTGGGAGAAAGACACAGAAGACAGACAAGACAGACACAGATGGAGAAAGAAAAAGAGATTTCTAACAGAGAGGTTTTGGCGGTTAAAGTTCTTAGGGTTGGTGAGAATGAGGAAGTTGGCGATTCAGGAATTAGGGTTAAGAGGGAGAGAGGAAGAAAGAAAGATGAGAAGAGAGGAGGAGGGAAGAGTGGTTTAGGGTTTGTACCAGGGTTGTCAGCTCGGAAGCGAATGGCAACCCAGCCACCATAAGGCACGCCGTAGGTGTTGCGAAGAGGGGGATTCACAAGGTTGAAAGTGGCAGGACTGGTAGCAGGATCGTAGTTGCCGCTACCGCTACCCACGATGTAGAAACTGTTGCCATGAAGATGGAAAGGGTGGACCTCGAATTGCAGGATGGAAGTATCCTGCAACACCAGCTACAAGCCCACCAACAACACCGCCAACAACACCATCACCCACCATCACCCCCCCCCCAAGACCATCACCACCATCACAAACTCCACAATGTTAGTCCTAGATTTAGGGTTTAGGTCTTGCAAGCTCCCTGTGCATTTCCAAAGCAAAACCCAATCACCCACAATCCTTGAAGCTCGTCAGCATCCCATCATCTGCCACAAACTCACAGATCTGTCTACTGCTGCTTGCCTGCATGCCAGGAGAATTCTTTTTTGGTACCCACCTCAACACTGGAATTGAAACGGATCGGAATCAGGCGAGGTCCGTTTTGGGGGAACCAGAGAGACAATGGCAGTTGAGCTCCAGTGTAGTTGAATATGTGCTCAGGGTAATCAGGGAAGGTGAGATTGAAGGAGCTCCTGGAAGTGGAGCTTGTGAGGTGTCCTCTGTCGTATTCGTATCCATATTGCAAGAAAGATTTGGTGCTCTTGTTGGGTGTGGGTGCTTTGTATGTTATGTTGTTGACGGACCCAAGAAGGCGATAACCTTCGAAGCCCTCGCATTCCGCAAGAGGATAGCAACTGGTGTTGCTGCCCAAGCCATAGCCCACAGTGAAGAGCAAGTGGATGTCCACTGTTTGCGGAATGTAGCACATTTGATCGGTTGTGTTGAAGCTGAACAGCTTTGCATCGAATGCTTGTTGATAGGCAGAATCATTGTGAGCAGGAAAGATGGGTAGCATGATGTTGTTGTTGTTGGTCACTGTGGAATCATCATTGTTGTTGTGATGCAATTCAGAAGCAGCTCCCACTCCCACGTACTCCACAAGCGCTGTTGCAGAAACATTGGGGAAAGGAACCTGAGGTACACACACACAGACAAACCCACGCTTACATCCAGAAAGACAGTTATCAATCTATGAAGCTTAGAAGCTTGCTTCTCTATGTCACAGTAGCACAACATGATTGCAAATGATAGATCTAGCATCCCTTGAGCACAAGTCTTCTTCACAGATGATAGAAAACTGGAAATGCATGGGAGAGAGATGATGAAGAAGCAAGCAAGGCTGGGGAGAAGAGAAAAAATAGAGAACAGTTCACTTCAGAGAGATTCAACATACTCTAGTGGCACTGGGGATGGAGAAAACTGATGAAGCCAGATAGTATCTGCCATGGGAGTGGTTGGCATGGAGAAGGACATCAAGAGTTTGGCCAGGAGCAATGAGGACGAAGTCAACATCAAAAGGAACAGCATATGTAGAATCCAGCTGCACCACTGTAAGGGAATGGTTTGCAACTCCCACATAGAGTATAAAGTTCATGCAGGCGTTCACCAGACGAAGAAGGTACAGGCCTCCTGAGGTGATATTGATTCTGTATGCATCGGCTGCTGAAGAATTGTACAGGAAACCGGGTTGTCCATTGATGGTCAGTGCATCAGAGGTGTTGTAGACTCCTCCTGTTGCCAGTGCATCTGCAATCACTTGTTCCACATCCGCATTCCACCATTCTCCTGCAAACCCATTGTCAAGCTCCAGCACCCATCCAAAACAAAAACCTCAACAATGTCCAAATCCATCAGCAATGCACAGGATTCTTTCTTTTCCATCCACAAGCAAGCTCTGTGTCTATGCAATTTTGTGCCATCCAAAGCTCAATGAGAACTGCATGATGATGATGACCCATCAGAGTATTTCAAGCATAGATTTGATTGAATCAAGAGCTGCTGATGCCAGGGATTGTGAGATTGAAAAAAGACTCGCATTACCAAGGATGATGGTGAACTCTTGGCTTGGTGTCGTGAAGGGGTACAAGACATTCTTTCGAGGCTGCACAATGATAGCTCCATGGATGGAAGCGCGGTGCCATGAGGTATGTGCATGGTACCACAATACACCTGTCTGATTGAGAAGCTGAAACCTGCACATCCATCCTCTCTCTCAAGCTCTCTTGAGCTCTTAGCTTTTGTTTATGTGCAGCAAATCTTGCATGCAATGGACTGCTTCAGATATAGAAAGTGAGAGGGAAATAATACCCATCCAAAATAAACAAACGAAAATGAACAAACAAAGCCCATTTCACAACAACTCACAAAACTGAAACAAAAAAAACAGAAGCATCTGATTGAGAAAAACAATGACTACTCACAACAAAAACCCTTTCTACCTGTAAGTGAAAGAAGCATTCTGTTGAAGAGGACACTGTGTCACATATGGCATTCCATCATACCACCCAGTTCGCAGCTGCCTCACACCATGCCTGCAACAACTCATGACACCGCTGAAAAACCTTCTCTCTCTCTCTCTCTCTCTCTCTCTCTCTCTCTCTCACACACACACACACACGCGCGCGCGCGCAAGCAGCATCAACACTTCTTGAGGCAAAATATGGTACAGGAATTCCAGAAATTCTTCAAAGATGAGTTTGTCTCACTATTTTGGCTGCAAGAGCACCAACCAGCACATGCATCATCCATCAGCTTCACATGTGAAGTTTTGTGATTCAACCTCAGAAGCAATGAGAATGATCACCAACAGCAGAAAGAAGGAGAGAAGAAAGAAAAGAAGAGAGAGCAAGCAGAAAATTACCAGTGGATGGTGATATTGGGCTTGACAAAGCTGGTGACACGGACAACAATTGTATCTCCTTCATGGGCACGAATCGGAGGTCCTGGAAATTGTCCATTCACAAGCATCATGCTCTTGGTGTGATTCAGACGTGTGACATTTGTGTAATTCACCTGGTATGTACATCAACCCAGCACTCTTATAATTTGCTGCAATTGCACATTCTTCACAAAAACATCAACCCACTCTATATCAATTCACTACAACTGCACATTGTTGACCAAAACAACATCAACCCACTCTTATCAATTCTTTGAGATTTCTAAATGTGCTAGCTGAGAATCCAAACAGCTTCCAAACAGCTTCCAGACGATGCTTAACAGATAGTTCAACATCATCAGAAGAAGAAGGAATCAAACCAACAACAATTGATCACATCCACAAGTACTCACTAAAATCCATGCACAAGCTTCATGATCAAAGCTCTCAATCTAATGAGATAGGAATACTCCACTGGAAAGGGACAGAAAAAAAAATTTGATTAATTACAAATGAACTTGTCTTCTGTACCTCAAAGTTGTAGTAGCGAGTACTGACACCATTTGGTTGAGTTTCGATGTGGTAGTAGTCTTGGTGAGAACTCATGATAGACCTGCTCATGTGGAATTTGTCGGACCCATCTTCTTTTTGTTGGAAATCTGCAGGTGTGTGGCTTGATGCACATTGTGCAGATTGTGTGGGGAGATTCAACACCAAGACAGTCACAATCAGGTAGTACAATGCTAATGATGCACCTGCTGCAAGTGGATTCCACATCATGTGGTGATGATGATGGTGATACTGAAGATGATGGCTGTTGTAAGACCACCAGTGCTTCTTCAGACACACCAGGGTTGTCTTCTTCCTGTTTGGCATTTTTCTGCTACAAGATGCACACTTGAACATCAGATTGGACTGATGAGTTAAAACTTGTGAAATGCCATTGTTGTTGTTGTTGTGGTGGTGGTTGTTGTGTGCAGTCATAGTAGCTTGGGCAAAAGCAGAAAATGTAGAAGCTAGAATTGGAATCATTGGTATTGTTGCTAGATTTTGGAATCTCTACTTGTAGAGACAGCTGCCGAATTGTGGATACGAATGAGCTAAGGCATGGACTACTGCTTTGTAATATACTAATTGCTCAGCAGAGCTTTTTCCATATTTGTCAAAACTCATTGAAATCCTGGTGTGTGAATATAATAGAAGGACCCCACTCAACCACCAACTTATCTGCAAGAGATGTTACCAAGGAAAATATTGAATCTTCGAGAATATTCGAATTTGTCAAGGTAGTACTATAGTAGTTTATTATTTCTGAAGGAAATTTTTTATTCATAATGATTCAAGTCTAACTTGCTATTCACAGGACAGACATGAACCACTACATAAATAAAATATTAGTTTTCTGTCAGTTTCAGAAAGGCCATCAATCCATGGAGCTTTCAAGTGCAACCAGCTGAATCATATGCAGGGTCTGTGTTTTTTCATTTATTCATTTCAGGCTTTGTACAACATATTTGTAATTAATTAGTTTTTTGGACCATAGCCAAATTCAAGGCATTAAAAGCATTGAATGTTCTCAGGCACATGAATTCCAATCCAAATTGTGGCATAATCTGGACTACACGAAAAATTCATGAGTGCTGAGCTTTTCAGCGTTTTTCTTTTTTGGGTGAGTTTTTGCCACTTGGTGACAACAAAAAAAAAAAATCCAGTGCACAACTCATACAAAGGATTCTTGTGGAAAAAAAGCACCAGAGTTGCCAGATTTGGAGGAATATTTTTCTGAAATCATCATATTTAGACGATAGGTTCCAGCTGGTTGCCAAAATACAGCAGGATTCTTAAAATTTTCCACTTCCCTATGTGATCTGTAGCCAAATTTGGCTAAAGCGCATCAAAAGGACTTGGAACTGCAGTGTCTCGTATGAGAATTTTCATACTCTGTGGTGTCTATTCCCATTTGTAAACCTTCTAGATGAATTGTCTTTGGCTTCTGATGGGTGTCCTTTGCATAACCTGGCTGACAAAAAAACACAGTTGTGCAAGAAGAACACCATGAGGGATTTAGGGTTTAGAGTTTAATGCACCATCCATTGGAAACCCATTATGACTCAATTGTGGATGAATCACAATTGAGTATTCTGTAAACCCTCCTACTTACCCCTCACCTGACCTATGGTAACTACTTAGGCATGTGAGTAAGTATAATGGGCAAGCGGGTAGGGAATCTAAGTTTTTTAGGAAGGTAGGCAAGTAGGTGCGACACTTGGCGGCTACTATGTAGATAGATGCATGTGGATGGTTAGTTCATAGCTAACCATAGTTGACCACTGTGGTTAGCTATGGGATGGGAACACAACTTTTGAAGAAGTGTTTGGGGTCCACACACCATCCATCCCCCATGGTGCACTGCTGGGTGGCAGTTCAATGTGGCTCACATTGAGATGATTTGAATCTAGTAGCAAGCAAGAATGTTAGGGACCAGTGACGGTTGGCTCTTTTATTTTAAAGTAAGAAGTAGCAGGTAAGGAGCGGGTATGTGGACCCTTGACTGATGAGTCTTAAGAACTGGTCAAAGAACCTGAAACCCCTAGTTCTTTACTGGTTGTTTCATTATACCTGTCAGCTCTTTGAAATTCTTTGACTAGAATGAGAGGTCTATTTTGATTCTTTTTTAAACCTAGAACCACAACTTCTTTGATTCTGCAAACTTTCAAAAACCTTCCAACTGGAGGGTATAACAAAGTCAAACAACCATCCAACACCATTACATATATAACAATGGTTACATAATTGATTACAGGGAGTAGTATCTCACTAATGTTGTAGCAGGCCATTGGACAAGAGCTCCTGAATTATGTCACATATTTTGCTGCCTTGTGACATTTCAGTACCCCCTAATACCTTTTTGCATGGTCTTGTCTTGCTTGCTTGTTGGTTGAGCCTCATAAACCAAGCTTTTATATGTGTCCCATAACACATAAGCTTGGTGCTCTGGTACATTGGATTATGTTTGGTAACCTGCGCACTCTCACCAGTTGTTTAGTCCACGCGTCCCATACTATCATACTAGTTTGAACCCCGTGCCTAATGCACAGGTGTGTGTGTATTTTACGGTACATATTACAAAATTACAATTACAAACTACATTTCCAAAACCTCTTTACATATGACATTCCACATGTATCCATCGGGACCTTAGTCGTCGAAAATCTTGATGTTTGCACTGGTTGTGACCCGTAAGATAGCAACATATAGCTGACCATGGGAATAGACCGGAGATGGCAAATATACCCCAATGTTGTTCAATGTCTGACCTTGACTCTTGTTGATTGTGATCGCAAATGCCACTCGAACAGGAAATTGACGACAACACAAAACAAATGGCCAATCAATCTCGGAGGGGGACATGATGATGCGGGGTATGATCACAAGTTTGTCGACATTGTTCCCTATGATGATCTCCACTACAATGACACGGTGATCCAATCTCTTGAGAATCAACCTCGTACCATTGCATAATCCTATTGATTGATTGAGATTACGCAACAAAAGGATTGGCACGCCCACTTTGAGTTCCAGCTTATGATTTGCGATACCGTTGGATTGCAAAGTGTTTAGAAATTCCACTAGATACAATGAATCCATTGAAATTCTTGCAACAACACTTGCAACTTTTTCTGTCGAAGTCAAAGAATTTGCGCTCAAGTACGTGTGCAATTCTTCAGATAGTGATTCTAGAATTACATTGTTGACTTCATCAACATCAGTATTTTTGGGGGCCAGAATGTTGTGTTATATAAGATACATGGCATCTCCAGAGTGGCATTAGTGATCCAAATAGATGGTTTGGATTAATCCTCTTAAGCTGCAATCTTCTACTAGCAGCCTCATATGGGACAGAATCTTGATCCAATTTGGACACCTTCTTGTACAGTGGTAGGAAAACTACTGTCTCCAACATTCAACACCCATTTGGCAAACTCTTGTCGCTCTTCAAAATTGGCTACCATGACTCGCATGTTGACATGAAAACAAAGAATCGTAACATGTTGCCAAAGATGCGATCGAGGCAACAAAACACTAACAATGTCTTCTCGTCCTCCCTTGGAAACAACAAGCAGGATCTGTCGAAAATCCCCACCAAGGACCACGGTTTTCCCACCAAAGATCTTTTCGGTTGCTTGTGCATCATCCAATTACATCAAGTCATGCAAGGTCCGATCAACAGCTTCGAAAGCTTGGCAATGCATCATCTGTGCTTCATCCCAAATGATCATATCAGCTTTACACACCAACTCGACCACTTTCATCTGTTGTGTGATGTTGCAAGTCGACTCATCATGTAGATCAATCGAAATCTTGAATCTTGAATGGGCGGTTCTGTTGCCTAGAAGCAGCAAAGATGCAATTCTTGATGAGGCAACTATAAGCACAATTTTGCCTTGCCCTCATAGACGAGACAAAAACGTTGTCCAAACAAATGTTTTGCTGGTTCCACCACTGCCATACACAAAGAACAGTTTGCCCTCTTTGTTTGTCACGACATTCAAAATAGTTTCGTATGCGCTGCGCTAATCATCATTGAGCCTATCTTCTTACTACGTTATCATCTTTGGAGAAAACCTTTGCTTCTTCAAGCTTGCTTGTTAACTAGCTAGTTTTGGAGAATGGAAGTGGAAAAAGAAACTTCAGATATCAACAACAGACACTTCACCCTTTCATTTGTATGTTGCTCCACTTTCGTCAAGAGCTTCGTCTCCAATCTTCACTTTCGACGCACGCTTCTTCTCATCGCCAAACCACATATACCTTTATAACAAATACATTTAGATTTTTTTTTAAACTTAATTATTAACATACACAAATTGATCATATTCGGACAAATGCACCAATGCAACATAGATATCAAAAGCATATTGGACACTTCATTAAAAAATTTATTGTTTATTAAATTACCAAATTTTATGCCACATTTTGTCTTGTCATAACATGTTATTTTTATGTTTTTGGCTAAAATATTCTTGAACCATGTATAGACATAAGTCTGATTTTTTCCTTTTTTAAAAAAATTTCTGGCTATTGAAAATATTTATGTATGGCTAATTATTCATGTGGATCATCACCTCTTTGGCTGCATTACAAAATTGACCGAAAAAAAACAAAAAAACACATTACATGGTCATGTGTAAATATTATTCATCATACATGGTGATTCTTTAGGCACCGTCCAGCACGCAAGCAAGCAGCACATGGAGGAGGATGATGTATCTAAATAGGGACACGGATGGAGGGCCATTCCTAGTTTATTTTATAAATAAAAAATTTCACTGGCCATAACTTGGAGGCCATTTCACCGACCAAGTTGGGCATTTGGGAAGTAGCTAGCTGGGAGAGCATCGCATGATGGATAGATTTCCTTCCCATTCTTGGTGGGCAGAAAGCTGCAGTGTCAGACTCAGTAGAGGGATGGTGTGCAGCCGGCAACCTCGGAGCTTCCAGGGTGTCAATTGGCAACGCCGGAGCTTCCAGAGTGTCGATTCGCATGGATGACCAGACAGATGGACGGATGGATGACGAGACAGATGGATGAAATGATGCTTCACGTCACGACGTCCTTTGCTATATGTAATAACGGTACCACAGATATTGAGATTTTGTAAAACCTGACTTGTGCTACTATCCAATTAAGCTCTCTCACAAGAGTCAGGTAGGTCAGGTACAGCCTGAACCACCACTTGACCTCTAGGTTGAGCGTGGGAGTCACGCCAAGAACTTAATCTTCCTAGGTGAAGACGAAGCTCTACTGCTCTAATAGCAAAAAGAGGGGGTACCAAGCTTAGAGTCTATGGCACCCTTGAGTTCATAGGTTGATTGGGCAACTCTACAAATATTTACTTGCCTAGGGCTGGTTCTCCAAACCAATGGTGAGCAGATACATATACAAGCAGGAACAGACCCCCTAGTTATTAGGGCAGTGGTTAGGGTTCGTAACTGTAGTTCTTAAAGATTCAAGAAATCGGTTATGATACATATATAACACCATGGTTCTTAAACATTAGCCTATGAAACTGTCTGGCAGTTCTTTATCAGTTATTTCATGAAAACCACCAGTTCTGGGCCCAAGTCAGCACATTATGAGGAAAAATAACCTAAAGTCACCAAATTATAGGAAGAATCCTAGAATTTCTACTCTGCCCCCTGCCCCCATTCTGACCTCTAGCCAAATTTAACCAAGTCCTCTTGTGCATGATCCAATCCACCCCACTTCACAAATTTGGAAAAAAAACAACCTCTGCTACCAACCTTGAAAATCAAAGAGAAATTTCTCTGCTGGTGGCCATTTTCAACAAGTACCTCAATGAGTGGAAGTGGTGCTGCAACAACTCTACATTCCCTGCTGCACTTTGTTCGATTAGTCAAGAGGCTTGTGCAATCAGAAGTGAATAATGCATGCATATAGATATATATATGCATGCATTATTCACTTCTGATTGCACAAGCCTATATACATGCATGCATTATTCACTTCTGATTGCACAAGCCTCAATCAGTACATATATATATTGCCATACTTACTCATCAATCCATACCCATGACTATTGTCAATTTATGAGCTGATTTCTTGTGCACATTGCATTTTTCTCTCAATTCTTCAATATTTTTGTACTCGTTTGAACATCCCGCTCTCAGTCTTGGCTCTCTTCATGTTTGAGATTCTTCAATGCTTTTTTATGTCCCGTACAGTCTGCAAAAATTATGGAGTGGTTGAAACCCATGACATAAGACAAGTTTGGAATTGAAAGGTGTAATAATAAATCATAATATATATACTCCAATTGGTGCCCCCATTTAATTGGATGCACCCATTAGACCTCTCTCTCTCTCCACAGCTGGGAGATCCGTAATTTGTATAGCATTAAGCACCCTACAAGGGCAACTGAATACTCAAATTTACACTACTTTGGTCAAATTTGCTCTTCACACAAACTCTTTTTTTTTGGTGCCATGATGGGTACTTTAGACAACAAAGAAAGTTTCAATTATTTTGGCATCAGGTCAAGCATTTGGAGACTAGTGTTGTCAAGATGAAATATGGTGCAATATTGTCAAATCATCTTTAGCTATTTGCGAAAAGATCCCAACTAGTCTAATTCAGAAGTTATAACACTCAATTTTGTTGTAGAAAAGTGCAAATTCAATTATAGGTGTAAATTAAGTGCGGAATTTATCAGCCTTATCAATGGACAATTTCTTTGACATAGAGTCATGGATAAAGGTGGCGGTCAATGGAACCCCACTTTTGAATGAAGTTCATCATATATGACATATTGGCAAGCTCAAAAGATCATGATCAGGGATTAATTTTTTCGATTTTATGATGTAGCCACAATGGCGATCATTCCCAAGAGGAATTAGCCAAATTTTGGCTACAGGTTAGATAGAAAAGTACAAAATTTTAAGAATTCCTGCTATATTTTTGCAATCTGCTGGAACCTATTGCATAAATAAATATGGCAATTTCAGAAAAAAAAAATTTCCCTCTAACTCTGGTGACATTGGAGCCTTTTTTTCACAAAAATCATTTGTAAGTGTCACACTAGATTTAAATTTTTTTGTCGCCGAGTGGAGAAAATAAATTCGCCCCAAAAAAAAGCAGTTATTGACGATAGGAAAACACCTCACATGAATAACTTAGATTCCAAAGTAACTAATTTTGGGGACTTTTTTTTGACAAGCATGTACTGTATCGATGGACAACCTAATGGGGGGGTTGGTAAAGGGTCAAGCAAGGACCTGAAGGATTCATTAAGTGGTAGCTTCATCAAGGATGGCACGGAGGTGGATGTAGCTTCTGTACCCACCAGTTGCCAACTAGCAGCAACCAGCCATTCTTTGTACTGGCTTTTGCCATTGCAACAATATAGGAGATACACATTTATTCCTCTACCAAAAGGTACATCATTATCAAATCATCTTGTAGAAAAAATCATGATGCCCAGGCATTCTCTAACATCATCCCAAGGGTTAGTTCAGTTGCTTTGTTGATTACCTACCTACTAACAACCCATTTATCCATTACCTACTTACTAACCTACCTACCTACCTACCTACCTACTAACAACACACTAGCCTTGCCTACTTAGTAACCATCTATACAGGGGGTTACTTCAGTTGCTTGGTTTACTACCTACCTACTAAGTACACCCCCTAGCCCTTCTTAACCATCTACATATGGAATTACGTCAGTTGCTTTGTCTACTACCTACCTACCAACCATGCACTAGCCAGCCTTACCTACTTACTAACGATCTACATACAGGATTGGTTTAGTTGCTCGGTTTACTACCTACCTACTAGCAACCCACTAGCCGTTACCTACTTAATAACCATCTAGATGCACATCCATCCATTTACCTAGTAGTCACCTATTGTCCTACCTACTGGGCCTATATTTTACGGGATAAATTATCAAGGTGAAACCCAACATCAACTCCAGTTGGGGTCCATCCACAACTGAGACACGCAAACATGCTTCCAATGGATGATGGTGCATTATTGGTGACTGTTGGTTCACTCTGCCCCTTGTGAAGCAGGATCTTCTCCTCCAGTTGTTATGTTCATGTTTCCTCAATTCTATCAATCTCAAAACGAAAAAAAAAACAGCTTGTTCAAAAAAAAACAAAAGAAAGAAAGAGAGAAAGAAAAAAAGATTTAAAGCGGATTAATCTTTTATTCAATTTGATGTGACCCAAATTGAATTCAATTATGTGTTGATATTGATTGTGAATATGGGTATTTTGCTTTGATCCAAAAAGCTCAATTTCAGAAGCCCAAGAACTTATCAGAAGCATAGAATTTCTATTGAAGAAGCTATATTATTATTGGGTTTGATCACATTTGCATATGCTCGATTATTGTTGCTCGCCATCACTGCAGATAACTGTTTGTTGGAAAGACCCAAGTCTCCCAACCATCACCCCTTGAGTCAGACTTCTTGCCCAGTACAAGTTTTGAAGGCAACAATACTAAAGTATTTCTGTTCAAAGAATTCTTTGAATGCAAGTCTATTCCAAACTAGTACATTTTCGTGATTGTGAGGCATAGTTGTTTCACCAGCTAACTTACTCCAGATCAAGTGAAGAATGCAAAGTGGCAACATTAGCCATTTTCCAAGTTCCTTGCAACCCGTCCGTGTCCCAACAGCAGATGTTGTGTGTGTGTGTGTGTGTGTGTGATGTTCATTTGACGACAAACATAAAATGTTTCTTTCCACTGATTTTGTTTCATATTTGGCTGTTCAAAAAATCAATACATACATTGCAAAACAATGTTCACATGTTGAGTTTCCTTATTTTTTAATGGGTTCACACTTGGGCCAACAGCACAGGCCACACCAGTGTTAATAATCAGAGGTCTTTAACAAAATCAAATACCCAAATCAAACACTAGCAATTACTTTATGAAAATGCATTTGTCAAATTGGAAGTGCTAGAAACAATGCCCATGCCAATAGTGGTTGTTTCAAACCAATTGCATAGCCTAGGTTGTTGTCAACATTTTTACAAGCCTTGATTCTTGAATACAAAACATGGACTTTGATAAAGAGATCATCAATCAAAATTGTCCCCATTGCCATGAAAATAGTGAACTTGAAAGATTAACACAAATATATTCTGGGCTTCTTAATTTTGGTATATGATGATGTTCTGTTGAAGGAAGAAGATCACAGTGGAGATACACAAATATTTTGGGCTTCCTGATTTTGTTATATGATGATTTTCTGGTGTTTACTATGTACAACCTTATGCTTTGTGAAAGGTTAGTGTTTGTTTCCTCTTTCACATGAATAGGCAAAGTTAGTTGAAATTTATTTTCATTCAACCATCAATTTGAGATACATAACACTTCTCATGCCAATGGTTTTTCTTGAGCCTAAAACTAAGCCAAAGGACCAGACCTTTTTTCCACCCTTTTAGCCCACCTTGGATATCAACATTTTGAAAGGTATGAAAAGGATCCAAATCTCAAAGCTAGTTGGTTCTCACACAACAGATAACTAAGGATCCAGATATCAATCTAAATATTACTGAATCTAATATTCATAGGTGTTCAAAGTTAAATACCCAATGGTTTTTCTGTAGCCTAAAACTAAAGGAGGGCTTCTTCGTACACAACATTGCGCATAAGGCCAATCCGGCCATGCATAGTGTCTGGCAGTAGAACTTTGATGTTCGCTGGTGCCTTGGCACGTGAAAAGGCAACATAAAGTTGGCCATGTGAAAAAACATCATCTGCGAGATGAAGGCCAACATGAGAGAAGGTCTGCCCTTGAGACTTGTTAATAGTCATCGCATAGGCTAGCCGCAAAGGAAATTGCTTCCTTGCAAATGTAAATGGCAAACCGCTGTTATCGGAAATGAACTTAATGCGCGGGATAAAGGCCACATTACCAGCCCCTTTGCCTGTGATGATCTCAGCCTCAACGACTCGCATCGTGAAGCGTCGAATAATCAGGCGTGTCCCATTGCATAGCCCAGCCAATGGGTCGAGATTGCGCAACAGCATCACTGGTGCGCCAATCTTGAACGACAACTTGTGTGAAGGCATGCCACTGACTTCCAAAGTGTTGAGGAACTCGGAAAGGTATGTGTTTGCCACTTCCATGTCCTCTGCGAAATCCGCACTGAAGAAGTCAACTTGTGCGCCTGGAAGGTAGCTTAAAACCATCACGTTTATTAGCGAAACCTCCTTGTTGCGAGGAGCCAAAATCGCGCGCTCACACAAATACTCGTTTGTGACCTAGCCCTCGTGTAGTTAAGGGTAGATGGCCACAGCCATGGCTCGTGTGTCCGCAGGAAGGAGTTTCATCATGTCTAGACATTTGATGTAGTCCTCATCGATGGTTTCTAACTCGTTGTTGCCAAGACAAAGAAGCCAGTCTACAAAAGTGCGATTCCCAAGATCAGGGTGAATAGCAATGGCATCATCGGCCCGCATATTTTTCGAAAGACGGAATACCTCAACAGATTCCCATAGGTAGGAGTTCTTGATTGATGCAGAGACAATGTCTGCATGGGATCCCCGGGAAATGACCGGAAGGACCTGGCGAAAGTCCCCTAACATGACGAAAACAATGCCGCCAAAGGGCTCATTCCTATCTGTAAGGTCACGCAAATTTCAATCCACTGCTTCAAAAGCGAGCTTATTAGTCATAGGAGCTTCATCCCAAAGGATGAGTTTTGTTTGATGGATTAGCACCGCTAAATCATCCTATTTACGAATATAGCATAAGGACGTACGGTGGAGTGCGATCGGAATCTTCAAGTACGAATGGGCCGTTTGCCCTCCTGAAAGCAGAAGTGCAGCAATGCCTAAAGAGGCGACAACAAGTGCAATATCGCCACACGAACGCACAACATTCAAAATCAAGTTTTTGGTGTAGGTTTTACCCGTTCCACCGGGGCCATCGATAAAGATGACTTTAGCGTGATGGGCAACATATGCATTGATTACGCCATCATAGGCTGCATGCTACCCATCATTGAGGCTCTCAATGGCCATAGCCACCTCGGCTTGCAAGACCTCAACATTGTAGTTGCGTTCCACCTCAAGCAGGCGATTGGTCTCTAATCAATCAAAGGCAACAGAAGGGGCAGGAAGGCCAAATTCCTCGAGAGTTTTGTTAAATTTGGCAAGTGCATCCCGTAAGAAATGTAATGCCCAACTTTCAATTTGCTCAATGGACGGTTCCACTATACCGCGACGTTGTAATGCTACCTTGCAATCATCGCAAATGTGCTCCTTATACTTGTCCCAGAGCATGCGCGGCTCACCTGGAACGCCAAAGGCCAAGATGGTCACAAACAGAGATCACAATTGCCCACATGTTTGCATGACAACTACTTCTCCTAAGCAGGCATTCCACTCGTCATCCGAGTCATACAAACCAAGCGCAATGCACGCTGATTTGAATGTGTCATGGACAACACCGTTAATTGTGCGAAGAACTTCAAAAGAAACAGCACCTTTGACCTTCGTTAACAATGTACGCAAGAAAATAGGGTTCGCCAGCGGAAGCATTAACGAAATAAAGGCGCCCGACACAGCACCCTCTCTGCCGGATGGTCCATTTTTTCGTCCCATCAGTCCATGTAAACACAGAAGGAAAATCCATGTACGTGTCTTTTCTAGCCAAGGGGTAATCAATATTGGCTTGGAAGTATTCGGTGAGCGTTGTTTTCTGGTTTTGCTCGCTATTAATAGTTTCAAAAATACTGGCATTTTCATTGTACATGACTTGATGCATTCTAGGCTCGTGCACGGCAAGGCGTGTGATAGACGGTGTCCCTTCATGCATTCTAAAAGAGAAAAGACGCCACGATGCCTCGGAAGCAGAGACATAACGTCCTTCAAGGTATGCTTTAATTTCAT
>Ga0209611_10003298_pt1 | contig 28079 bp, 19 predicted proteins | sample S1TSphgellanicum_3_FD_187693 | JGI IMG/M metagenome (GOLD analysis project Ga0209611, IMG submission 187693) | Host-associated microbial communities from peat moss isolated from Minnesota, USA - S1T2_Fc - Sphagnum magellanicum MG (SPAdes) (version 2) | ecosystem: Host-associated > Plants > Peat...
CAAAGACTACTCCAGAAACTACCCTTCACATTGAAAGATCTACAAAGGATGTGCCCTTCATGAAAACGAAGACACAGAAATTACCATTCACATTGAAAGATTGACCAAGGAAGTGCCCTTCATGAAAAAAAAAAAGAAAAAAAACAAGACCTTATACTGGAAATGTATTGAAGGCTCATCAAAAGTTACATATCTTTCATACCCCTTCTGCTTAAATCTATCTATGAAGGAAGGTAGTTTGTTTTGTTTTGTAGTTATGAGATCCACCAAACCAGGATGCTTTAGATCGTGTTCTTGGTGTCTTTGGAAAGCTCTCAACGAGGAGGGGTGCCTGGGCTTGGTTCCATGATGTTTGGACTTGTGGTGCAAAAAGTTCTTGAATATTGAATGATTTCTTCACTGAAATTTCAATTAAATCGTAGCTGAAAATTTCGGAGGAATTGGAATGTGCCTTTGGTGTTATTGGAAAGATGTTGATGAGGGCAGGATTTAATAGAATTTATTTGGTAAGATTTGGATTCAGAATGTGGGAGATATTGATTTTGAAGTGATTTCTACCGCTGAAAATTTGAAGAAATTCCCAAAAACTTGGTTTTGGAAGGAAAAATCAATTGAGGACGTGGTAACACTTGGGCCAACGACACAGGCCACACTAGTATGAATAAAGTTACATATCTCTTTGAAACGGAGAAAATGTTTGCCTATCATAGTTACATGTCTTCAAAGACGCTCCATCTTTCTCATCTTTCCATAGAGTGGATATATCTGCACCATGCAAGATGAACAGGACAGATCCATCTTAGATCATCCTTAAATTTGAAGCCTTCAATGCCCTTGAATGGCATCTATGGCATCCATGGCACCAATCACAATCACATCATCGGCAAAAGAATGTGGGACCCTTCACATGTGAAAGCCAACTCTTTTTTGCCAATCCTTAAATGTCAACAGCACTTGTTAAATAAAAACTTCACATAATTTGATATGAATCTCAAGACATGTTCTTTTGAGTCTAGACACGCTTGATGTTCTAATATGCGGCTCACTTGTTGGGCCTGCACCAACATTGCTTGACTGGGAACAAAACTATTTATTAAGGAAGGTCTGTTGTTTGTCTTTGTTTGTCACATTGAGATCTCCCAACCCACAGTGCCCCCTGGTGCTCGTGATATTGTTTGAAAGCCCTTGATATGTAGGGGTGCACCACGGTTTCATAATATTTTGACTTCTGGTGCAAGAATTTTGAATATTGAAAATTCAATCAAATAAAAAAAAAATTAACTCATGGAAATTGGTACACATTCTTGGTATTGTTGACAAACTCAATGAATATGTTTGTATGGAGGTGGCTTCATATTTTTAGACCTAAGTTGCACGAGAAATTAAATTTTAAGTAAATTTTGTCATTGGAAATTCAATAAAAATTTAAACTTTCATTTTTTGAAAATTGAATTCGAGACACAGGTTAAAGAAGATGTGCTCAATAGCACAGGCCACACTAGTATACATTCTAGATGTGAAACAAAAGAGGGTCTTTGAAAATATGTATCTCACATCTATTGGAGATCATCAATGGATGGATGATAATGTACCTCAAATATGTAATAATATATCATCAACACCAAATGTCACCAGAGGACAATGTAAGAGTTATGAAAGATGATAATCCTTATATATCAATTAAAAGAAAATGACAATGAAACCTTGCCAATCATAACTAAACCAAAGAACCCAATAAAGGGGCAATACAAGGAACAAAATGGAAGGACCCACTTCCAAGAAGACAAAAGAACCACTTAAGAAGGTGAACCACAAGGGGAACATCAAGTTCCACAATCCCTCTTGTCACGAGAAGCATATCAAATAAAGAAAGGGAAAGACCTCATGAAAGGAGGTTTAACCTAGAAAAACCTTCACCTACTACAATAGCATGTTCTAAAATAGAAACCACCTATGCATGTTGACAACACCTTCTGCTTATAAAATTCATGCAAAATTTAGAAACAAAGGCCTCTAGTCCTTTCACTCCCACACCATATTGGCACATCAATGAAAAAACCCATCTGCCTGTTGCTATACATATATGAAAACTTTTACAACTAGAAAAAAAAACATGTCCGTCAAAAATTAACTAAAATAAAAACCATTCACTGCTTGAACCACAACTATCACAACAACCCCATGAAAAAGAACAACCAATGAAACTAAATAAACTCAAATGGGGTCAACAATGACAACATTTACCAATGTTCAAACACCATTGAATGATAATGTCAACCTAATGGTGCAAAGTCTACAAGGTAGAGGGCAAAAAGACATGGGTCTAGTTTCACAAAAAGAAAAAAGTTGCAAAAACACAAGGTTGAATCAACTTGAGTTTGGTCAATTTCAAGCCGCAAGGTTTTTTTGTTTTGCCAACCTTTTGGTTTGCTAAAACACACATGCATCAAAATAATTCAAATTTAGTCATTGCAATGGAGAACTTGCAACAAAAAAAAAACATTTTCCAAATTGTTCCACATCATTAAAGAGGAAACCATTAGTTCAAATGGTCACAACTGACAACCCAACTAGAAAATCTAAATCTATCAGGTAGTAACATAATTTTATTTTCACCCTTTTATTCATTTGGCAAAGAAAATTTACATTAAAATAATCTGCAAATGTAAATTCATATTTGTGTCCATAATTGTTTCCAATTCCAAATTATGTTATCTATATGATATTTCCAAAAATCGTCTTATTGTTCATGTAGGAAAAAGATTCTGCATTGGTGTAAGATTTGCACATTAAAAATTGGCTTGAACTTGACCCCCTACATGAGTGACATCTGGAATACTATCTATGCATATGATGGATGGTCATGTTTTGTAAAAAGTGCATGCATCTAGATGATAAGTTCTAAGGTAAAACCTCCCATCACCAAATGTGTATTTATCATTGAACACCTTCCAATATTTTCCTACTCTAGTCAAATTGAGCGAGTTTTGTGTCATTGGATGCATAAACTAGAGGGCTACAAATGTTTTTGGAGTGTCTAAAGTAAAGGAACAACACAAAAAAACATAAGAAGAGAAGAGGATGAATGATAGTTTGCTTCAAAGTTTTTGAAAAAATAGCTTTAGACCCGTCTCTACATCCAACCTCATATCTTCTTCATTTTAATCCATTTTGAGTTATTTAAAACCCGATGGGTGCACCAATTAGGGTTTTATAAAACTTCTTTATATTTTAAAAGCAAAGATGCAACGATCAAAGATCTTAAATTTGAAATTCTAATTTGTTTTAAGTCACCCATCATTTGTCACTGAACCCCCTTACACCAAACACCCCATATCTTGCCAACTCTTTTGTCAAATTGACATGTTTTTGCAATGTTGGAAGCATCAAATGAGGAAACATAATGTTCTTTTACCTTTAGAATCAAAGGAACAATGTGTGAGGATTCAACCTTGTTTAATTTTTTAATTGTTCACTCACCAACCTATTTACCCTAGATTGAATAAGTGAAGTTTTTAGTTTGATGGTTAACCCTACCATATAGGGCAAAGTCATTCACAATGAACTAGATGTTTCTCTTTTGCAATGACTCCTTTATCACCTCTTGAATTCCATTATAATTTATGTATGTTGAAACCAACTTGCTATCACTTGTTGATCAAGACATTTGTAATTAGCTACTCCTGGTCTACTTGTACAAATCCTTCAATTACACACTTTTCATCGTTGAAAGCAACAACAACTTAAATCTCATTTACAAATATCTAAAGCTTTCCACAATGTAATATTCCAATTTCAAAAGATATATTTGAATAGTGAATGGTGAAATTGTTTCTTTTATTCTATTATTTTTATTTAAGTTGAATCCCACATTGAACAACATTTTTATAAAGACATATTTTCACATGATATGAAGTTTTAAAAATTGCTTCTACCCCTAATGAACTAGCATACTAAGTTGCACCATTTTCATCTAAATAATGAAATTTTAAATATTATCTTAACCTAATAGGAGTGTGGAGGTATTGACTATTAGCACAACTGTTACATATTCTCTAGAGGGCCAATTGTCCACATAAGCTTCCTAAATAATGTCTTAGACAATCGTTGGAAATGAAAGATGAAATGAATAAAAGATGAATGTTTATGAATGAACTTCAACATCTTGTGGTGTCTTTATTGTTTAATGACTTCTTCATTTCTTTACATCTCCTTGGACTATACATTAAGACCATTTACACCAAAAGGTCCTACATGCAATCCTCTAATGTTTCATGGGGTGATCACTCAAATCATTTGATATTTTTAACCACCAAATGCACTCTCACCATTCTTATCCCATACATACATACCTTCCATTTTGAAAAACTTGGCTTCCCATTCGTGAGATCACATCACAAGTCTTGTTAGTCCCACTACACACTCTTTTGTGTAGAGTGGGGGTTTAGGGTACAAAGTGTCCAACTTGGTCCCTAAAGCACTTTGTCCAACTCTATTGTGCTCTCTATATACATGAAATATGAATCTTTTCCACCCTAAGTGATCCTCTGAAGTTTCCATGCGGTACTAAAGGACTGCACTAAGGAAGTTGCAACCTCCAACTTTTTTCAAAGACTTTGAAAGAAACAAACAGTCAACCCAATTATGTGCTCAAATTGGAATTTCCCAATGTGCAAACTTGTGAAGCATATTTTGTTGTTTAATTGCATGTGAATCATTGCATGTGAATCAAAGTTCAAGCAGAAAAGGAATAGGTAGCTTTTAAAAATTAAAGGCAGAACCAAAAAAGCTCCTTTACATTATGCCCACAAAACTGAGAATTTCAAAGGATTCCATGCTTCTCTACTCATGGCAACTACCCCCAGCCTTTCATCTTATCCAATACTGATTTCTCCTACCTTCAATCCTACCTCCAAATTTGGTCATTTCTGTCATTCAGTAGAGTTATCCATAAAGGACCCCAAGCTGGGGGTACTAGGCATCAGTTTTGTCAAAACTAGGGATGAAATCGAAAGTCAGGATGAAAAAAAATACACATTAAAAAGAATGGGAAGGGACCAAACTGGTTTTCTCACCTAAATTGGTGCTCACGTGAGTTTCAACCCCAGTTTTGGATTTCTCTTGCCTTCACCTTCAATGCCACTCAAATTCTTCATTCAATCAACTCTTGTCAAAATACAATCCTGCAAAATCTTGTGAACTGATATCCAATTTCATTAAACAGTACCCAGTTTCACTCACTTTACCACTACATTCAAACTGGGGATGCAACAGGGGTTGCAGGGTCAAACTAGGGGCCAAAGACAGGGTGACTCTAAAGATAATCATAGTATCTGTCTCACAGTGTATACTTTACACCCCCTTGGTACCTTCACCTTTTGAGTGAGGCCTCTTAGGGGTCATATTAAGCCCAAAAAATGTTAGATTTGAACTTAGAGACCAAGATTCAGTTTCGAGATGGGATATTTGTAATCTTAAAAAATCATTTGAATGGATTTTGGGATATCATTAAGCCCAAAAAATGTTAGATTTGAACTCAAAGACCAAGATTTAGTCTAGAAGCAGGATATTTGTAATATTAAAAAATCATTTGAATAGATTTTGGGATATCATAAGCCCAAAAAATGTTAGATTTGAACTCAGAGACCCTGATTTAGTCTAGAGAAGGAATATTTGTAATATTAAGAAATCATTTAAATGGATTTTGTGATTTTCACCATGGTAACAAACCAACATGGGTGCTGGTTAACCCAAGGTGTACAGTCCGAGCCCTCGTTCATCATTTTACATGTTCCCCCAGTCATTCTTTTCTCTTGTAAAAGCCTGACCTAAATTTTTCCTTTGTATTTGCAGGTACTTCCCTGGGCAGAACTTACATGTAAGCTGAGAGGCATCTTGTGCAATCTGTAAGGTCCTCTCTCAACAGCTCCATTCCTTGTAAGATTCATATGTCAGATTTAGGTCAAAATTAGGTCAGACTTTAATGTACAGGAAGGGAGGACCAGCAGGCATTCCTTTGTTTTCAGGCAGAGGGAACTGGGGCGACTGCCCTCATCCCATGCCTTTGAAACAAAAGTTCATGCCCTCTGTCCCTGCCCTGAAACAAAAAAGCTCATGCCCTCTGACCCTGCCCTGAAACAAAAGTTCAGCATTCTGGCCCTGCCCTGAAACCAAAAAAGTTCATGCCCTCTGACCCTGCCCTGAAACAAAAGTTCATGCATTCTGGCCCTGCCCTGAGACAAAAGTTCATGCCCTCTGGCCCTGCCCTGAAACAAAAAAGTTCATGCCCTCTGACCCTGCCCTGAAACAAAAGTTCATGCCCCTCTGGCCCTACCCTTCCTTTTACATTATTGACATTATCTCCTCATTCCTTACCATCATAATTCCGTTAAAAGCAGGCTGCAGGTGGGGAAGCCTGAATCCCTGAATTGGAGATTCTGGCTCCCCTGCTGCCTCAAAATGAGAGAGAGAGGCAGAATTGGCACTTGCTCTGCCTGCTTGCCTGCCCAATTCTGCTTCTAGAACCTTACTTTTTTAGGTCAGTGAGGGTGCACCTGACAGAATCGACCGTCCAAAGCCCATTTCTGGTACAAAACTGGTCACAATGCTACGGAACAAAATTCAAGGTTTCCAAGGTTCCACCTTCGTAACGGTAACCTATCATGTAAATCCTCTTACTTCTCCCTCAGAATACTTACGTAAATTACCCACATAAGTGGGTAAGTATTATAGGGAAGTAGCTAATTAAGCAATGCAAGTGGTTATTATGTAAGTAATTAAGTAGGTAATGCACTTGGTGGCTTCCACGTAAGTAGATGGATGTGAATGGTTAATATTAATACATAGCTAACCACCACGGTTAAGTATGGGACAAGAATTGAACAAGAATGTGTTCCTTGCCCAGACATCGTCCTCCATCCTGCATGGTGTGCTGGTGAGTGCTGGTTTGTTGTTCATTTGGACCGTTTTTATTGATTTTAATTTTCAATTACAAGCAAAAGGGCCTTTCCAAGCACCCTTGTCCTGTGTGCAAAAGAGTGCGGGATAGATATGGCGTTAGATGATTGGCCAAAAGACATATAACACAACCCAAAAAGAAATTCTAAAGAATCAATGTACCAAAATTCATTGGTGTTGTTATATCAGTCTTCGGATCCCACCCAACCCTTTTGTTCTTAAGTTCCCAATCATAGTGTTTTTACTTGGCACTTTACACAACCTTCCAGATTCTTATGGAAATGAAGGTTGTTTTTGGAGTACCTGTTGTGAATCATGACTAAAGATCCTATAGCAGCTGCTGCTTCTGCAAAACTGTGAGGTACCTTGAAGTTGGTATGCAGAGCCCTAGCACAGCAGTCAGTCAGGCAGCAAACAGAACCAACCAACCAACTACAGTCATTTTATCCATATTATGTCACCGAGTATTTTAACATATACTACTACTACTACCTTAGCCTAGGGTCAGTTTCCGTGTTGAGAAAATGAACAATTATTTATTTTTCAAAAAATGAATTCATTTTGAAAATTTGAAATTATATAATTTTCCATCTTCTACTATATTATTGTGATATGAGTATCAAATTTTCATTTCACGATTTTGAGAATTTTATAATGATGAAACTGACCCGAGGGTAAGGTAGAGGTCTATGACGACTCCCTTATTGTTCCATTTCAGTATAGGGGTATATATACAATGTATAAGCAAATTTCAGGGTCTAGGGTTTTTTTTTTTGTTTTTCAGGAATTTTTGTTTGTAGCCAAAGAAATGATCATCCATAGGAAGATGTAGGCAAAGTGGCAATCAAACCATAGGAAGAGGTGGAAAAAGTGACAATCATCCCTAAGAACATGTAGCCAAATCTGGCTACAAACCAAATATGAAGCACAAATCTTAACCGTTCTTCTATATTTTTGGCTACACACTGAAAACCAAATATAGAAATTTGGCAATTTTACTCTGTAAAAATATTGACCAAATTTAGATAATTTTACCATATGTTAAGACTAGGTGAAATTCCCCCCCCTTCTTTATTTTTCTAGCCACATTTTATCTTTCTACCCTTCCTATGTACAAGAGTAGTGCCTTTTTTTTGTGATTTTTTCACAATGTAGCAACAAAACAAAATGTTGTGCAATGAAACAAATGAATTTGGATGATTGTATCAAGGCCAAGTCATCAAGAATCTATGCTCTAAAAGGCCCTAGTAGCCATCTGTTTGATAATGTGAAGTGTTATCTCCACTAACTCCATTTGGCTTTTTGGATTGCCAAACACATATCCTTTGTCACCTCTCCATTGTGATTGCCCCATGCTTCAAGTTACTGGTAATGCCAATAGTACTCCAAGATTTCAATGGTAAATCATCAAAAGTAACGTGAACTACATACAAGGGATAGTTGCTAAAATGGTGACATGGATTCTATGTATGGGGTCAAGGGTGCATTAAGTTTAAGATTTGGTTCAATGTTAACTTTGGGAAAAGAAGTAGCTGCAATGGCAAATAATCTGAAGACCTTCTTGCAAGGTACAACCTCAAGCATGGAGCTCTAATTTTGTTTGATTTGCTTCTAATGTGGGCTCATTGTTTTAATTTTGAAGTTCTCATTCTCGCATTTGTTGTTGCAGTTTGTTTATTGCATTGGTTGTTCTTGTTTTTGGTGTTTTGAAGGGTGGCATTTGGGAGTGGCACAACACACAATAGATTAGAAAGGACAAACTAGGGAGGAATAATGCAAGCCACAAGTACTTTTATTTTGCAAACTTTTTGAATTATGTAGAGGTTTCTTTTAGCTTTGTTTTACCTTGTTCTTATCGAATCATCAGTGGTCAAATCCATGCAATATTTTACTATTGTAGAAGGCCAAAATTAAATATCAAATTCTATTTGGAAATCTAATGCAACCTAGTTTTCAATATGTGCTTTGCAAATCACAAATAAAAATTATGTGTTTGCACTTTGCACTCTCAGTTATTTTTTCATGTTTTCGAGCAATCAACTTTGCATACATCTTGGGACCTTCAATTGATTTGCACACAAATGTTGTTTAAGCATCATGGGTCTAAAGAAAATTTTATTTTTGTGTTCCATGTTTTTGTTTTCTAAATTGTTTACTTCTAGCTTTGGTTTCAATGTGCATTTTATGCCATTATTTTGTTGCATTTTTTCTTTTCTCCTAGTTATGGCACCCCTAAAAGTTCCTTTTGTGGGCTTCAAATCTCACCTCCTTTTTTTCACATTTTCTAATGCTAGTTCTAGCAACCTCACATCATGACATTTTGCACATCCCATCACATGTACCTGAGGAGATTTTTCATATCCTTTTGCTCTTACTACCTCTTATATTAGTTTGCCATCCAACATTATTTAGCCTCCTCTTACAATTGTAACATATGTGAGTTTGAAAGGAAAGGGTTTGATGTTGCATGAATTCACACCTACAACTATTGTTGAAGTTTAGGGTTTAGGGTTTAGGACCCACAAGGAAAGGAAAGGTGTGTTTTTGAAGGATCATGTCATTCAAATGAATCATACAATATTTTTTTATGTGCAACTTCAATATCATCATGTCGTTTACACTTAACATCACTCACCCTAAACATTGTGTTGATCGTGATGTTTTCACGTTTTTGTTTTTTTATTTGCTATTGATTCTCAATTCTCATGAGATTTCTTCTATTGTTTTTGCCATCAAATATCACAAATTGTGAGGAAAATGTTGTGCATGTTGACAAACAAATGGGTGGGTGGTGGCATTGTGATCTTGTTGTTCTCAAGTTATTAATTCATCTAGTATTAACAATTTATCCTCCAACCCAAATCTCTTTACAAACCCATAGTAAAAAACGATGATTATGGAGGTTCAAATTAATTAATTAATCAATTGTTTAATTTCCTCCTCCATGATACATCACCCTTGAGAAGAAATTGCTAGCTAATATTGGCTAGTGTGTTGTTTTTGTGGCCAGTTCATCAACAGTGGGGTTTGTTGTCAAACCTATTTACTTTGTTTGGGAGCATGCCATGGCAACATTGAGACCAATTCAATAAACAACCCCTCATAGGCTATTCTGACATTTATTCTTCATACTCTGTGGTAGCCATAAAAGTTATTGTATTCAAGTTTATGTTGTTGCCTCTTTTGATCTTACCTCACATCTCATACCCCCTTGTACTTAAAGTGTGATAGAATTTTGTTGCCACTTCAACCTAAAATAATCATTTTATTTTCACCACCAAGCTATGCACAATTATTACTTCAATTAATCACTTTTTTAGGCTAAATGTTTTTTACTTAGCCAATTGGAATGACCAACCCAAAGAAAAAATGTCACCTTGAAATACCACTAAAATCATATGGTAGCCAACCAACATGCTTGAAGAATTTGAAAAAAAACCATGTATATTAGGACCTAGGTTGTATTTTGGATAGTTTATTTTTTATATCTTATTAACAATTTGAAAATAACTTTTTCAAGGGTTCAATTCCAAGGAACATTTTTGAACAACAAAAAATGACTTGGGGAAATTTTGTGGAACTAACTTTTGGTAAAACTAGAATTAGAATTGAAACCTTAAAAATTAAACTCATAAAAGTAGATTCAAGTTCATTGATTTAAAATTTAAAAAAAATTTAATACTGACATTGGCTGAACTTTGTAAATACCAATTTCTTGTAAAACCTAGTACCTTCACAAAATTTGGTTCTAATTGGTTGTAAAATCTGATATTTTCACAATTTTCAATTTTAATGTCTTATAAAAAGTTTCTTATAAAATTTCTAGCCTTGAAAAAATGTGTACTGTGTACATGGACCCAGACCTTGCTTTTGAATTGGGCTCAAATACTTTTAAATATAAAAAAATTGCCAAAATTATAATATAGGTTTAAAGATTTGAAGAACCAAGCTCAAACTTACACTTTAAAAACCAACCAAATTTTTTTAAAGTGCCAAAATTGAGGCCAAAGGTTCTTTGAGAAAATAAACAAAAAAAATTGAATTAAACATATGTGGGTAAATTTATTAACTTATAGCTAACTTTACCAACATTTGGTATTTATACTTTGAAGGTTTGAGCCACATTTAAAACAAAAGTAATGTGTCATGCATTTTACCTATGTTATATGGTCACCATGGTTCACACCATCAATTTTAAACTACCTTTTAAATAATAACCATTTGCAACATTTAGATGTAATTATTGCAACATCTATTTTCTTGCGGAATCTGAAACAATTGGAAATTTTCAATATTATGCAGAACCAAGAAAATGTTATAAATCATTCCCGAAAATTAATTAATAGTGCATTTGGAGAATGCACTATCAAGCACAACTTGTCCTCCTTTTGATACCCCCATATGGTGAACTCTTGCGGTCATACAAAGGGCATTATGATATATGATTGGAAGAGCTCACCATATAGGGCTATTCAAAGGTAAATCCTAAGTAAACTAGTTACATAGCTAAATTCTAGTATGTAGCTTATAATTTGGTAATTTTAAAAGTTAACGGTAATAGGTGAACCCCTATTACCTCCTTTCTATTAGGGAGGTGATGTTAACTAGTTTTAGGTGCTAGGAGACTTACACTAAACGAAAGTCTGTTTTTGGACATTCATTGTAGACGCAATTTAAATGAGAGGTTTTTTTTGCACCTTCTTGTTTTGATAATGAATTTTGGACATGTTTTGTGACTAATTTTGTTTTGTATTGTAAAAATTATACATACATGTAAAATTAAGATTGTAATAGTCGGTACTTTCAAGAATAGCATTTGTCAATATTGACTGTAAGTGTGTAATCAATTTGCATGTAGATTTGTAATCTTCAAAAGTGTTTATGATTTTGTATAAAAAACTTGATCAAGATATAAATATTTAATATTTACCAACAACATCAAGGTATTCACCTTCTAAATTGATATGTAGGGTGGGCCTGTTATTTCAAAATATAGATGATTACTAATGCATTATGATAAGGATGACATTTTGATTAAATGAATTACAATGACATAGGTTGTTTTAATTAAATCATTAAACTTACATAAGCTAGATGAAAGAATTTGATTTTGTCAAAGAAGATGGCTGAATTCTGGAAGGTCCATCTAGTGATGGTGCTTGACGCATGACATCATGGAAATCATATAAAAAAGATTTAAAAACTCAATTTAGTCTTATAACACCACATCCAAAGGCTCATCCATTTTACATTATAGCAGATTTATTGCCATAAAAGTAGATCCTTATAAGTCACCTTAATGTCTATAAGTGAATCCTTCTATGATGAAAGGTAGTTTGTTTTATTTGTTTTGTCACATTAAGATCTTCTGAATCACAACTCCCCCACTATGCTTTTCGTACCTTGGAAAGCTCTTGATCAGTACGGGTGCACTAAGGTTATTTTGTTTAATGTTTAGACACATGTTGCAAGAGTAATTGAATATTGAGCATTTTTTAAATTGAAAATTCAATAAAATCTACTAAAGCCTTCAAGGAAGTTGGGGTGCACTCTTGGAAAGGGCTCAACCAGTAGGGTGTTATGAATGTAATTTTGTGTAGTTTTTAAACCTAAGGCATGGGAGATATTGAATATTGAATAATTTTTTGACCATTGAAAATTGTGCAGAAATCAAAAGCTAAATTTCTTATGAAATTTTGATTTCAAGATTAGGCTAAAGAAGATGTAATGTTTTCACTTTTGCAATTCATTCAATATTATTGATTTGCTCAATGGCACATGGCACACTAGTTAAAATGGATATCACATTTGTTCATTCTTACCATAATGTATTGCAAAATTCAAAAGTTTGACATGTAGTTACATATATCTATATATTAAGATATGTGTTTGTTGGTTTGGATGGGACCATGTTGTAACCCTCCCAAACTGCGGCCATGCTTCACTTTTGGTATCCATTGGAAAGCCCTGTGTGAGATGGTTTGCTTGTTTGTTGTTTCACAATTTCAGACTAATTGAGAAAAAGCTATTGAATTTAGAGTGATTTTTGTCATTAGAAATTCAATGACCAATAATTTAGCAAGGTTGATTTGAAGTTAACTTTGACCAAAAGAATATTGGAATGGGTAACCTTACATGATGTTTAGTACTTATATTTGGGCCACTTGCATAGGGGTTGTGCTAGTAGGTCATGAACTGCTCAATAATATGGATGTTGAAAATTGTCATCATGAATTTTCATAAGCTCTTAAAACAATCCTAAATCTTCACTTTAAAAAGTTCATAGCTCCATGATCAACAATGGGTTGAAACAATTGATGCCATTTTCTCAAATCTTAAAATGTCATAAACATGTTCTGACCACTGTTGGTTGGTTATTGAGAAAACACTTGATTATCAACAAGGTTACTAATAGCCTACTTGCCAATTATTGAAAATTTTAAAACTGGTTAAAGAACTGGCCAAGTAGGTAGCATCCAAAAAAACCAACAAAACCCTTATGGGTCAAGTATTAAATTATCAAAATTTAATAATCTACTTGGAAGTTTGAAATTTTCATTCAAGGAGGTTATCGATCATTAAACCTTAAAATTTTGATAAACCTATCACTTCTCATTTGGTCCAAATTCAAAACACATGGACAAAGAAAAAAATCTAATACTTCATGGTTGTCAAATGTTTAGAGGTTGTTCCACTTGCTTTGAATCAATACAATCAATTTGGGCAAGTTCCTTGGTTCCTTGTGTTATAACCTCATTTTGTGCTTCTTGTCGCTACCAGCAACTAGGAATTATGTATCAAAACAGATAGTCTCCCTATACTCTGAGATATTAGTTTTGGACTTTTGCCAAAAGAAAATAAACCCTACTCTTTGATAGAACATTTGTGTTTGGCACTTTGGTTAACCACAAATGAATTCAATACAATGAAACAATTGTATACTAGAGATTTAAAAATTAGTTCATGGATTTTGTGAGTTCCTTTCAATGATTCTCAGTCATTTCATAATAGTCCAAGAGAACTTTTTAAACTTGGGCTTGGCAAATACTCAACATTGGCATGCACTTCTAGTTCATAAGACCTTACAAAAACCAAAACCCTAGAACCTAGAAGGCAGTATACTAGGTCGTTGCCAATGTGAGAATTTGATAACCAACCCTTATACATAGCAGCTGGTTAATTTTATAAAAAAAACCAAAACTAATTGGTAACTAGGGGCATTAGTTTGATGACAAAATTGATAACATTTGGTTCTATTTTGTTTGATTTTTTGGGTATTGATACCCTGTGTGCTGCCAAAAAAAAGGAGATAAAGAATAAGCAGCCCAGCCAGTTTTGAAATAATAATAATAACGAGCTGGTTCCAACATTTTATAATTCCATGAAAACGCGTACAATTAATCTCAATTCCCATACCACAAGAAACATGCATAGGCAACATTCCATCTACCCATTCACAAGAGTCAGTTACAATAACAGTAGGGGACACCCTTCTTAAAAATCAAAGTGTAAGATGAGCTCGGGTGGTGCTCACTACGTGACTCTGCAAAAGTATTTGTCACATCCAAATTATGTAGTTTTTTTTCAACCCCACCCATAAAACTAAAACTAGGACTGCAAATATGTGGGAGACTACTATCCTAATAGCATCCCACCTGGACTAATTATTATGATTGGCGAATCAGAAACAGGGAGCAGGGCCCCAATGAAACAGCACTCACCAGTACATCATGATGAAGGATGGATGGTAAGTGGTCAGGAAACAGTTTTCTGTTGGGTTCCAGTTCCCTAGCTAACCATGGTGGTTAGCTCAGTTGCTTTATTTTACTACCTACCTATTAACAACCTGCTTTGCAAGTTGTTAGTAGGTAGGTAGTTAAAACAGCACTTACCTATGTCTAAACTATAAACCATCTACTTCTAGTAGTTACCTATTTTCTACCTATCTACTTATCTATGAGACCTCTTTCCTACAGAATTGGTTACCAAGGTGAAACCAAATATTAATTCAGTTGAGGTTCATCCACAACTGAGTAATAGCAGCCATCCAATGGATGGTACACCGGTGGGTGCTGGTTCACTGTGGCCAGGGAGCAGCAGTTAGATCATATTTATTACACTCTTCAGTAGCAGCTGTTAGGCTTTGCTGTGCCTTTCACCAGCCTTGGCAAATTGTGCAAAAATGCAGGGCCAAAACCATTTGCTGAGAGCCAAGCGGTCATGTTTTTACTTTTCTTCATTCAATTTTAATTTCCAGGGTCACATACTAAGCACCAATGGAGCTGCTCTGAGAAACGTAATAGTTTCTTTTCTTTGACACTGTCCATAAATCTGTTGGACGAAAACTAATAGAGTCACGGTTGCCAGTCCTGTATTCCGGAACGTCCCATGGACTTCTAAGATGTCCAAATCTGGGCACCCTAAGGTCAATTTCGTCATTAAATAATCCTCAAAATAGTGAAATGAAATTTTGTGAAACTATGAATACAGATGACATGTTGAAAATCATCATAATTATCGTAGGCTACAATCTAAATAATTTCACTACTCATATCACAAATTTATAGTAGACGATGGAAAAATATATAATTTGGAAATTTTAAAAAAAGAATTAATTTTGGGAAAAAATTAATTATTCATTTTATCAATGTGGCAACTGACCCTAAGGTATGGTAGTAGAAAAATAAGCTCAGAGTGGGCCTGGGAGGTTTAAGGGAAATCCAAGTCTTTTTTTCCCTTGCGAGATGGATGAGATGAGCAACCAGGGACAACAGGGGGTGAAAGGGTGTGTTGGGGGGTGATCACACAAGGGGGGTGTGGGAGACATGTCAGGGCACCACTGTCTTACAAATTGTTTTCCAAGCAAAAGATGGGCGACAAGGGGGCCATTGAAGGTGTGATGAGGGAGGGATATCATGGGAAAAAGAAAAGAAAAGAATATGAGCAGGTCTTTAGGTGTGGTAAAGTCTGTGGCCTTGGGCTTTACGCTATACTTATAGGCATAAGATGTTTCCCATTGTGAAGGAGTCAGCTTAATCTCCATCACCTTTTCTCGGAGGGTGATTAAGAGATATATGGTGCCCTCCAAACACAGTAGGAAGGGAACAAGGGTTGTGTCATATTGTGGCCTTGCCATTTACACTCAAAAAAGTATAGTAGCGCAAAAGAAGAATTATGGAAACTCAAATATTTCACCATGCAAAAATATAATCTTCAAAAAATCCTCTAGAAGAAACCAAAATCCTTCAAGATTTTATACCTCTATAAGTTAAGCTTTCAAAGATTATATTAGCCCCTGGGGTGATGGCTCCCTGGTATAGCCCCTTCTGGGGCCCTGGGACCTGAAAAGGTTCTGGGTGTCAAACCCAGTGGGTGTGTGCAGGTTGAAATTCCTGCTGGCTATCTTCTATTGGGCCTGAATTGGGGTCTTCGCCAACAATTTGTCAGTTGGGTCTGTTGTTGTGTGTGCCAGAAAAATAAAATAAATCCTCATATAAAAATAGGCTTATTATTACCTAGGGGCCGAAATCCCTTAAGCTACTATGGTTTTGATTGGTTTGTTTCTTACATTTGTTTAGAAAAGGAAGCATGCCTTCCAACAAGAAAACATGCATTTCATTAATTCTTATAATTTTCATTTTTGTTTCATCCAAGAATTTTACTTTCAAAAATTTCACTGGATTTAATTTAGTACCCTGATTGATCCTCCATTTTGAAAAATTATCGTCCACTCGATCAATGTTATGTATGATGGAATTGGCATTATGACATTTGAACAAGAAAAAGGTTCATTTGAAAACGTTCATGGGAACTTGGACTTTGGAAGGTGATCCAATAGTTTCATATACAACCTACCTATTTATGTAAGGGGAGAATCAATAGTTACTTACATGTTAATTGAGTCCTTTGCTCAAAATGTCAATTCATATTTATAGAGATCCTACAATAAAATGTGTTCATGTATGTTAAGTGATTTCATTAGATTTTGAGTGAATTCACTAATCTCATTGAACAAGACTTAGGAGGCATCACAAACTTGCCCCTTCCATGTATATGCTTTTACAATATTTTAACAATGTGTTAAAAGTTAAGTGCTAATGAAATGTTGATCAATTATCATAATTTATTAGAATGTTAACACAACATCATATCAATGATTGTATGAACATATTGTTAGCACTTAATCTTGAACACATTCTTAAAATGTTGTAAAAGCACAAATACATGGAAAGGACAAGTTTGCGATGAGATACAATTAATTCTTTTGTCTGTAGAGCAAAGACTAATGACCTGCACTCACATTCTGTAATAGACTAGGAAAGGAAATCTTCAGAGGATTACTGCTCCAAATTAGCTCCAATATGTGACAAATTAAACATTTAACCCTCTGGCTGAATAATTTACTAAGTTGCCATTTCATATCTGGTATGCAGAAATTTTCTACCCAGACCCTGCAACAACCATTCTGTCCATTGAATTGAATCTATGTCAGCGAATGAGTTATTACAAGTGCCATGCATTAAGGAAGTCAGGCTATGAATCATCAAGTTTTGTGTATTGAGACTTCTAGAACAAATTACTACAAGAGCCTACTTCATGGTGTTCAATGGCCCACACCTTGCTTTCAATGATTCTCTTTAAGTAGTTCCAGTTTTGTTGTCTTATTCAGGTATTTATTTAAGGCTTCTTCTTCCTAGCTGGGACAGGTGGTCATCTGCAGGTCTCACTTTTGTTTCTGCCAGTTCCAGTTGTGATATGAAGCAACAATGGGGAACCAGTGTAGCCTAGTGATCTGAAGGGATGGTGGGGAACACTCTAGTGACGTGAATCAACATGAGGAACAAACCAGTTATGCTCTGGAACAGTTTCTGGTAGAACCCAATAACACTTGACAGAATGACGGAACAACTGTCTCTCACCTTACCAGGCTCCATGCGTTCTGGACACACGGCCACACCTTGTCTTTGAGGAATGGTTTGTCAACAAATTGAAGAAATGGTTTCCTTTATTCCTGAGGAAGCATGGACAAGCTTGTAAATCTTTGCAACAAAATGTAACATGGTGGCCACCGGTAGAGGGACTCCTATATTTAGTTTCAGAGTGTAACTCTGTTAGAGGTGACCAGATATTTCATTCCTCCTGTTTTTCATGGTGATCTCCAACCAAAACTCATCTCTACTTCCATACACCTGAATTCTGCTCCATAACGTGGCACCAAAATTTGTAAAGAACAGACAATGATGAAACATGGGTTTTCTGTACTTTCAATACACCAAAGTTCTCTGTAAGGAAACACAACTGATGTAACCAGCTGGTCAGACAAACCAAACACATAATCCCCCAACATTTCAGGGTTCAAGATTCAAAAGCTGAAGGGAGTGTCTGAAAATTTCAATTGCAAATTCACAGAAATAATGAGTATAATTAGGGGAAGAATACATATTAGGTACCTGATTTGGTGCAGGACATTGAAATGGTAGAGGAGGCAACCAAATGAAGTGCTTGATAGTAGATTGATAGTAGATGCATTAGATTCTCATAAAAATTTCAAAGATTGCATGTCATGACTCCTACTGTATGTTGCACTGCCATATATATATATATGCCACTAGAAATGTGGATAAAGAATTGTAGAAGTTATGGGATCTTCAAATAAAGAAAGTTATTTCTTGGGTTCTTTATAGCAAAACTCTCTATATGCGATATAAGCAAGATAAGGTAGATGATTGGACTACCTTTGTACCTTACAAAAGTTGAATGAAAGTAGATTTTGCATAACAACAAATCTCATCATAAAATTGTTGTACATTCAATGTTAAAATATTTTGATGATTGAAGATAAAATATCTTTTCAGTAATGAGCATTAACTTTCAAATTTTACATTGTTGGAAAATGTTTCTCATTGGTTTTTCTAAAAGTAACTAATTGTGAACCCTTTTTTGCAATGGTGACATTTGTTTTAAGTATGTGTCAAGCATGTTCTAACAAAAACAAAAAAAATTAATTTAATTTAAATGATGTATTTGAATATATAATGATTTTCATATTCTAACATAGTAGATATTATTTCATTATTTTTTAAATAAGAAATTAGGTTTTGATCACCATATTGACCAATTAATGTCAAACATATTTTTTAAATCAATTTTGCATTCAATTTATAAAATTAATAGAATGTGCAAATGACTTCATGATGGAATTTAAATAAATTCTGAATATACAAGTTCTTGTGTTTATGTCAAAAATTGTTTCATTTTAAAATTCAATTTTGAAATTCATGTCTTTAAAAACATTTACCATGCTCACACCGTGTAAACATTAAGAGAACCACAAATTGACGTTGTTTCAAACATATGGTTAGGTTGGTGACCTTCTTCTATGACTCTTCTTTAGGAAAGTTGTCTAGTCTGCCATTTTTTTTACTGAAATAATTTATTTTCTACAATATGACTTAGCTCCAAAATGATGATGAGTTCAATCTTGAAATAATTCTTTTCTCAGATGGTATATTGAAATGTACAAGCATGGTTACATGCACTACATGTAGGAACGTACCCCAAATATAGCAAACAACTTAATAGCAATGATAACCATTTTTATATGGCATCAATTCGCTTTGCTTTTTAAATAACAATTTGTGTTCCTTTGGCATAAGATTAAAAATATAATTAAACCAAAATTGCACATGAATGAAATGAGATGCATAAAATTTGGAGTAGATATTTGAAATAAGTGAAATATCAAAGTTGCCTTTCTCCTTAATTACTTATAAAACTTTAAGTTTAAAGTATTTTATGTTTAAAATTAATTGTAAACAAACAAGTATTTATATAAATTATGTCTGAAAATCACCTATCTTGTTCACAACACTTGTTGCTACTTTTATTCTTAAGATGTAACAGATCCAAGTTATTTTTAATGTTAAAATGTTGTAGATCTGAATAAATTTCAAATAAGATCCAAGATTTTTTTAACTCAAAAATGGATTGTGCAACAAGACTTCAAAAGTCCATAGGCATGTGGGAAGTGTGAATAAGAGGTTTTGCCGTCAGAGGTTTTGACCTAAAGTAATGTTTTACATGAAATCAAGTTAATGGGTTTAGAGTTCATTTGCTTTAGAAGGAGGGACCAAGCAAAAATATAAATATAAAATTACACCAAATTGATTTTTGAACATGAATTGGATTCAATTTAAAAGCTTTTTTCGTCTTTCAAAACATTAAACTTATTTCCTTGATAATATAGCATATTTTGAAGGGCTTATGACATACCCTACCCCTTAAGAAAAAATCATCTATCTTGCAATTTTCCATAAAACCCAAGAAATAACCCATTTGGAAAGGGGGAAAAAATTCACACCCTAGAAACAACTCCTTGAAAAAACAAAACCCAACCCAACCCAACCCAACCCAACCCTCCCCTTTCCCTTTACCAAAATTTCATCTATACCCTTATCCTATTCCATTTCATCACACACCACCCAACTTTAAAAAGAGAAAACTTACACCTAAACATGTAAACTATATTGAGCCAACTTTTGATTTTATTCCCCCTATATGTGCTCAAAATGAGTTTTCACAAAAAAAATTCTAAGATAAAACCAATAAAAGAAGACAATGAGTAAAAAGAAGGGTGAAAGGTCAAGAGTTGAAACCTTGGGTCCAAACATAATTTAAAAAGTTAGGGATGAAAATCAAAGTCTTGAAGTGCATTTGATATATGACATTCATGTGTTGATCTATTATTCACAAAAAAATTGGAGTGCATTTAACATGTGACATTCATGTGTTGGTCTATTATTCAAAGTTTTGTGTTTTTCATGTTTAATTTTCAAGTTTCCAATTTTGTGCTAGATAAATATCTTCATTATATCTTGATATTCTATCTCATGCATATTATGCATCTATGTCTTTAATCACTTTTTTTTTTTCTTTAAACTTTTTCAAAGTCAATCCTCAAAATTAATACATAATTTTCAAGGTCAAAAGCACGTTTGAATCACATGCATTGAAATATGTTATGAAAATTAATTGCATCAATTTTATCTCATTAGTGCATGTGATTCATTATTTTTTAAATTTTAATATTAAAATCCTTTCCAATTTTGAGAAAAAATGATACACACTTAATAAGTAAAGATTATGTTTGAAACCAAACAAAACAAGAAAACATCAATGATGGTCAACAATGACTTTGAACATGCAATTGGACTTTTGAAACATTATTACATTGCATCAAATTTTGAGCATTGGAACCTTTGCAAGTAATGGAGTCTGTTGCAACCCAAAATAAATAAACAACCAAATTGTTTTACTCTCCTTTTTTTTATTTTTCAAAGATACCAAATTATAATTATAAACATTATCTTTGATTAAACAGTGGTCTTGCAAAGTAGCGTGTGTTTCAAATTGCAGGTTTTGCAAGTGCATTAAGATAACACAGTTAAGTAGTCAACGAAGCTTTTACTTCTGGTATTCAAGACATGTTCTCCGCATTGAATTCAATTATTTCTGCTACCAGGGTACCATTTCTTTCAGAGTAATGCAGAACAGAATGTGATCCACATTTCTTGTTTCAAAAATCTCTCTGAAGTGATCTCTCTGATAGCTTAGAATGAAGAAACTCACTACCCAAATCATCGATTGTTGTTGATGCTTATCTGAAATATTTTGCAGACACTGCATTGGAGTAGCAAATCCATAGATGCACTACAGCTTGCAAGGCACAAGCAGACACTTGCCTCTGCCATAGCCACTGTTTGCAGCTGCTAATTGGTTTGCTATTGTTGCAGCATTGGCTGCTGATCCAAGCAGCGCATTGTTAAAGTCCCGGGTGACTCCACGAGACGACATGTAGAAGTGCATGTTGGTTTGGGAATTGAGTAGAGCAGCGATGGATTGGCGGAGGAGCTCGTCCCCAGTCAAAAGGCCACCCACAAGGCTTTCGTTCCCGTATTTCTTCTCAGCGCCTTTCCCAAACACGCTGCCCACAGTGGTGTGTAAGGGAGACAATGCTTTCGGCCACCAACAGTAGTATTCAATATTGAGCCAGTCGCTGCAAAAATCACGAGAGGATTGAAACCCAAACTCAGAGACAAAAACTGTATCAACACAGCAGAAGAGCTGGGAAAGCCGTCTAGACTAATCCCTTTACTGTGATGAATCCCAAGTGGATTGTTCAGTGATGCCTGAAATGTTTCTATAGTGGATTCCACTTGATCCTAGAATGTAGGGATACCAAACTTTTGGCCCTGAAATTCCTGTGCGCATCACAATGTCTCTACCCTGAAGGGCAGAGCCAACGAAAGAGAACAGGCGAAGCAGTACATAATAATCGAAGAAACTATTTGTCTGGACTGATCTTCAGGAGGAATCACGCACCTGGGAGAGCAGGTCGAGGGATGTCTGTTGGGGAAGGGAACGGTGATGGAGCCACTGGGTGTGGATGGAGTGGGAGAACTGTTCTTGGGACAGAAATCCAGGGGCTTTGCTGGCTGGTAGAAGAGAGGGTCCACCACATACAGGGCTTCGAACAACAGCGTCGACTTCAAGGTAAGGGTTTTTGCTCCGCCGCCAGCAATGTTGCAGTCACTTCGTGGGCTACCAGCCAGAGATACTGTGCATCCAGACAGATCCTGCTTGCCTTTGAACGTTACCAGAAAGTTTCCAAGAAAGTCGGTTGAGCCTTGGACGGAATCGACAACGTTGCCGTTGTTGTCCTTGCACGCGACAGTCACTTTAGCTCCTGCAGTAACAAACATTCAAATCAGATGGCAAGTTGCTAAAGAAAAGCATCCCTAGTCGACCAATGTATTCAATGCGCAGAGGAATCTGCAAGAAGCTGTTTGTCCTCAAGCAAGGATCCATATTGGACAAAGAAAGATGGAAACCAATATTATACCATCCATGGGTTCGCTGAAGGGGAACACTTTGTCTTGCAAACACTGATCACAGAACACACTTCCTGTCACCACCGCCGACCACAATGTCCAATCCTTCTCTTCACCGAAGAACTCTGAATGCGCCGTTGCACGCGCTTGAGCAGCAGCTGCGAAGAGAGCCAACACCACGATTGCACCCGCCCCAAGAAGATGACACAAGCAGCTGCTTCTTGTCCCCATCTTTTCCAAGAGATTTTGTTCACCTCCTTCACCGAGGTCAGCTGGGGCACCTGCAGCTGCACCCCGGATACAAGTTCTTTATGAAAGAACTTGTTGCTAGCTGCACGAAACAATGCCGATCCTCTTGTCAAGGGATGCGACTGAAATGAAAAAATACAATAATAACAATAATAATTGCATGGAGCAGCTGAATCTGCATACGGAGAACAAAGAATCGAGTGCCAATGTTTGTGATACTTGACAACAAATTCTTCAAAGAAGAAGTTCAAACTGCAGATTAATTATTGCTGATCACGTCTGAATACATGGGGGGGGAAAGAGAAAGGGAGCAGCTGAGTGGATCTAGACATCAACAGTTTATACCAGGACAGCATAGGAAGTTACCCTCTGGAGTCTAAGAAACAAGCTGTTGCACTCCCACCCACGCTCCAGAAATACACGATCATGAACACGATCAGGTATCTAAGGAGCTTGAATAGTCAAAGTGTATATTATATGCACATGCTCTCAGCCGGTCCCTGAAAGCGGATACCCCAAGAAAAACCGAACCTACGGAGCTTCAACATTGAGTGTGCACACTGCATATATAGATACATATATTCAGTTGATTCACGAAGGCGGATACCCCAAGAACGACTGCACACGGTTTCCTTCTCAAGCATATACTGTTAAATTTCCTAGTACTCCAATTCTTGCAGAACTGACATTAAAACGCTCCCCAAAGGAACTCCGATCGATAGATACCACATCATGACCCACTAATGCTGCCACTGAAAGGTGTTGGAAAAGTCGACAATCTTTAATTGCAGACTGGAACCACAAAGCTAAGTGACAGTGACAAATCAGAATGTCCATTACTTGCAAACCGACCTGCAACTTAACCGACCTGACACAGAAAATTCAATACGATAAAGACTTGAGTCTTGAACTATTTGAATTCATTTCCAATATATAAGTTATAACAGCTTACATAACTATGGACGATTCTTCTAGAACTGGTGAATCCAAATTGGCACTGAAATGAAATATTTACCCTACTTTACGATCATGAAATTCTCACCATCATGATGTTGATGCTGCTGCTGATGATGATGAAATTAAAACAGTGTTTTTTTCCCAAATTTTGTCATGTAGCCAAAGTGGCGATCATCCAGAGACAAATTTAACCAAATTTGGCTATAAATCAGATATGAAAGTTTAAAAAGGAAAAAAGCGTCCTTCTCTATTCTTGGCTACTTATTGGAACTTATCGTCATCTGGCGATTTGGAATTTGTTCTCTGGAAATCTGGCAAATTTGAGCCAATTCTTTAGTGAACAATCCCTTGTGCAGGTCAAAATTATATTCTTTAGGTTGAAAATTGGTGAAAATTCGCCCCAACAAGATCACTGTGCATCACATGAATCTCTGGTTGAACTTTGAAGAGTGAGACGAGAGAGAGACTCAACAGAGTTCTGAAATCTGCTTCTTCAGTACCAGCTTGAATTGTCCGTGATCCATTATGAGGATGTTTGTAAATCCAAAATGTTGACTTGTGACAACACCCATCTACAACAACCTCATAACTCTGTCCTGCCCTGCCCCAGCTTTGAATTCTTCTTCTCTGCCATTTCCTTGCCAAAGATGTAAGAGTAGAAGTGTAGGATAAGGCCCCCATTGTTATACTGCCCTCTCCCCAGGGCCTTACCCATGGTAGGGAAAGAGGCTAGGATAAGGCCCCCATTGTTATACTGCCCTCTCCCCAGGGCCTTACCCATGGTAGAGAAAGAGGCTAAAGGACTCTCCAAAGAAGACAGATGTAGAATCAGTGGCAGACATACCTGTATGACTTTATCAACCCCAGTCATTGATTTCCAGAATTTTACAAAGTTTAAGAACTCAGAACCCTCCTTGGAATGAAATATACCCTTCCAATTGTCGAGGCAAACTACGCCAAATAAACATGTGGCCAGTTTACACTAAAGGTTTTCTCCTAGTGCTTCACATACTTGTGGTCATTTGCAGCTACTAGCTGCTAGTACACGGGTGTATGTAATTTCTAAGGCCTCTTTCTACACGTTGATGCATTTAGGATTTGGAAATTTGTGGGCTAAAATATGCAGAGCCTGCAAGTACTTTGACTTATAGGCTTTCTATGGCATCACCCATTGCTTCTACCAGTTACAGGAAGTCTATACAACTGGAATTTTTCTATGCTCTAGCTCATGAAGCTTGGTGCTATTGGGGCTTTCATTGAATTTGTGGGTAGAATTGCAAACTCCACCTACTTCATAAAATGAAGTAGAAATCTGAAGAAGCTGACAGGTGCAACTCTTGCATTGGATTGCAGCCTGCTGGCAGATGCAACACCCCTGCGTTGGATTGTGACCGGCCAGTTTTGGGCTACCAGAAATGATGATATGTATGTACATTCAGGGTTTTTTTTAAACTTATGGTTGTGGTCTGAATCCATTTAAGGGGAGGCATGAATTCAATAGCTTTTTTTGTTGGATATGAAAAGTGGTCGTGCATGTATGGAAAATGCAAGTCCTGCAATTTGAAATGTTGCCCACCAGATTTTATTTTGGTTGGATTTTGCAAAGTAGAGAATAGATAAACTCTTACTCCACTACTGAGATGGCCTCCTTTCCCTTGCAATTGTGTTGTGTCTTGTAGCACATTATGGGCCTTTATTTTACCGCATTAAAAAAATAGTTTACACTTCAGAGGCAGCTTATCACCAGTAGTGATAAACAACTATGGAAGCAGTTGCTGGACACAATTAATAATCCTGCCATTTTTTGCCACAAATCTCGCTTTTGTCTCCTTTCTATTAGGTACAGGGATCGATGCCACTTCTTTCCTTGTTGTAGGGCTCTGAGGCAATAAAAGTTTTGCAGGTTTATAGTTGACCTCAAACGTGACCTTTAACTTACACAGTTGAAATTACTATCATCTCCTCACCAACTCCTTTTGCTTACACAGTTGAAATTCATTATTGTATCTTCAATGAGTCCGCATAGGACAAAGCACTAAATGACGCAAGGTTCCATGTTTCAAACAAGTGCTTGATTCCAGACTTCCAGTTATCCAAAATAAATTGGAACCAGTATGCCAATCCTAGATTCCATATCATATAAGGGTTGGTGCCCAACTCCCTGTAAATGTAATGAGAATGTTTCAATTCCAACCCTAATCATCCTAATTCTCTTTTGGTAAGATGGTGGTGGTTTGTGTTTCTGTGATGAAAATATTTCCCCCCAATTTTCTGTTCAAGTCAGCATTTTTCATTCCATTGGTTCCTGGTTGGCTCTCTGCCCTTCGAGGTAGAGACATTGTGATGCACCCAGAAATTGGCCAAAGTGTGGTATCCCCACATTCTAGGGTCAAGTGGAGTGTGCATTGTAGAAACATTTCCAGCATATCTGAAGGATCCACTTATGCTTCACCATGCTAATCACCATTTGTTTCCAATTTAGCATGTTGAATTTCTATCATCCTTATGCATGTCATTTAAAGGGCAGAGCATTTGTGCAACAAACTGCTTGTTAAGTCTAATAAGACATGATTACGATCTAGTTATAGTTGTCAAAGTAGCCCTTATGGTTAACAATGGATCATTAAGGTTGTTTCTAGTGTGATTAGGGTTAGTGAGAGAAAATTAGGGATAGTTAGGATTAATTATAGCTTAGTAGTTTTATTGAGGGTGAAGCTGATTTGAAAAGTTTATGGCTATAATAAGAGGGTTGTTCTGAGTTGCCACATAGATATGGATATTATTAAGATGAACTAAAATTGATTAACTTAAATATACTTGATTGATTTGTTATTGCTTTGTTAAGGTTTCATCGATATTTACTAAAGTTAATAAATGTTTTAATTAGTGTTGTTTAAGGTTTTATCAGGATTAGATATCAGTACTAGGACATAATTAGGTTGTTCAAAGGCCACCAATTTGTTACTAATCCAATTTCTCAGCACCCAAACAAAAACATAACACTTTCATAGCACACACATATTTTTCAATAAAAGTGTTCATAATAACTATTAATTATGTGAAAGTACATGAATTCTGTCAAAAGAGTTTACATGCCTAAACTTAATCCCAGTTCTCACCCTTGCATATAGTAAATAAAAAATAAAAAGTACATGTCAGGTGTCAAGTGATTGTTTTTTTAAATCCTTTTGCAAGGCTGTATGGTATCTCATGAGTTTTTTAAACAAACCTTTTAGAAATTAAGACTTAAAGCAACTAGGCAACTAGGGTTTTAATTTTTAACATCTTTTTTTTAGAAATAAAAGAGGAGCTTGAGAAATAAAAGAGGTCCAAGCTCAAGCTTGACCCTACTTTGTGTTTGTGTGATTTTGTCCATGAATGAAAACTTTGACATTTATAAAAAAAAATTAAAATATTTTGATATCTAACCATAAAAATTTGCCATTTGAAAACCAATGATTCTCACATTTCTTAAAAAAATTTATTAGAATTGGATAAATTTATATATTAGGAAAAACTGAAACCCAGTCCACTTCTCTATTTAAAAAATAATAATAATTAAATCCAAAAAACTGGGTGGGTTCTTAAATTTTTCCCTTAACCAATAGTTCTCACAACAAGTGAGAACCATCCAACATGTTTCCAACAATACCAAAAAATCTATTAGATAACAATTAGCCACAAATGGAGATTCCATCTCTTGGTCCTTCCAATATGGTAAAGATTTAGAACATGTCAAACCATTATATACTTTGTGTTCAATTAAATCCTTGCGTGTGATTAGAAGCATGCTTTGCTTGAGAAGGTTCTTAAGAATGGGCCTTAAAAAAGCTTAGTGGAAACTTCCATGATTGAGCCCCCAAATTGTAAAAGTAGTAATGCAACCCATTATGTTTTGTTCAATCAACGCTAATCTGAAATACCACCTTGCATCAATTTGTTCATGGTTGAAGTTTTTCATGTTATGAATACAATCCCATTGGAATTTTTCTTTGTGTAGTTTGTGTCTTCATTCATGTTTAAGTT
>Ga0209611_10003299_pt1 | contig 28072 bp, 24 predicted proteins | sample S1TSphgellanicum_3_FD_187693 | JGI IMG/M metagenome (GOLD analysis project Ga0209611, IMG submission 187693) | Host-associated microbial communities from peat moss isolated from Minnesota, USA - S1T2_Fc - Sphagnum magellanicum MG (SPAdes) (version 2) | ecosystem: Host-associated > Plants > Peat...
AAAAAACAAAAAAAAGAAAAAAAAAACCCCGGAAAAAAAAAAAAAAAAAAACTGAAACAAGGAAACTCCACCACGAAGTCGAAGACGAGCAGAAGGAGACTGCTGTAAAACAAAAGACAGGGATCTAGAAGCAGCGAAGTGACGATGGATAGCAGCAGTCAAACAAAGTACAAGAGGTGCAGAGAGACGAACTGGTAGATCAGTTCAAAGCCTTTTAGGAATGAACAACGTTCCTCTCTTCTCTTCTGTTCTCGTCTCTTCTCGTCTGCTTTCCTTGAAGCTGCAAACCCCCCAAAGGAAACCCCAGAAGAAGAACAAGAAGCAGAAACAGAAGCAGTGCAAAATACACTACTCAAACCAAACCAAACCAAACTAAGACTTTGGATGGCAGTAGCCAAGAGCAAGCCAGCCAGCCAGCACACGAAAAAAGACATGCAAAATCACAGCACACAAAATTCCATCAATTATTGTTTCCCCCCACTCATCATCTCAGGAATCAAATTTGTGCAAAAAAACAATTTCTCTTTCACTTTGTCTCTCTCCACCACCACCAACACCACCACCATCATCATCATCATTAGCTTCTCTCTTCATTTTTGTTCTTCTCCAGTTGTTTTGAATAAATGACCAAAATTTGCAATTTTTTTTTCTCCCTCCTCCACTAAGATTTGTGAGTAAGTGATGCAATTATGATGCATTTTATTATAATATGTTGTCTCACAAGCAGCCAGGTTGCTTTTGTAAGTTTTGCTGTTGCTTTTGTTAGTTTTGCTGTTGCTTTTTCTATGCTTTTTCAGTGATGGACAAAAAAAAACATTTGAAAGAAGTTGGAGGTGAATTTTTTGCAAACACACTCTCAAAACCCAATTTTTATTCTCTTTGCACTACTATGGAACTCACCCTCTATGATTGCTCAATCACCAGTCACAACTCAGCTGATGCTTGCAGCCACCTGTTTCTGTCCTCAATCAGACACAAACTAGAAAGCAAACTAGAAAGCAAACTAGAAACCCTAGACAACCAATCACCCAATCAATCATGACTGGGCAACTGGAAAAATGAGAACCCTAAACACAAATTTTGACTGCAAATCTCCTCTCCACAAATGAAATGAGATGAGAGTGCACTCTAGTTGAATCAAACACAAACAGCACAAGTACCTAATGTGCAAGAACCCTGTCTATTACCTAGTACACCAAGGAAGAGGTTAACAAGATTGGAATCGTATACAGAAATGTTGGGGTTTGTGCATGTCAAAGAGAACAACTCTCTTCAAAAGAATTCAAGGCTTCCATTCTAGTAACAATCTCATTGGTCTCACATTTTGGGCTTTTGCTTCACCTCCTCGGCACAACAAGCCTATTACACAGACCCACATATGTTTGTGTATATTTTCTACACTAAGACTATAACCTTTGCCTGTATACAGACAGGGATAAACAAATAGCGAGTCAAGTGCTGCAAGTGGTACTAATTCTCTCATACCAATAAAAGGGGTGGTGGTCAAGATAGCAACTTTACATCTTCAAGTTCCAAATGCAATCTTAGGTGAGGAGAAGAAGAGTCAAACATAACACTGAGAGTGCTCAGAGTGCATCTGGAACATTTAGTCAGGGGGAACAAAATCAGAAATAACTGGAGACTGCTCAAGTGCATTTGCAACATTAGTCTGGAGGGTTCTTCCACTGACTGCATGAGAGCTACAATTGCATTAGCAACTGATGTTGACAAACTTAATAAGCATCCTATCAGCTAGACTAGGATCCTGTCACTTGGGACAAACAAAAGGATGATGGCACAGGAATAGTACCTAACTGTTCAAATTATAGATCTCTGGAAAGTCTTCCATGTCCTTTGATTGTAAAAGAAAAGGAATCTTCATCAAAAGATGGATCCCCAAAAGACCTCATTCCTGTAAGCTGAAGTGACCTCTCCCAAAACCAAGGAACAACCCATTCATCTGGCAATAAACTACGAAATGATTACCTGGAGTAGGAGGAGGAGGAGCAGCAGCTGTCACCTCCTCTGACCTGGGAGGATGTCAAATTCTGATCTGTGGACTACTTACTTTATGAAACTGATGATGAAGGATTTTTGAAAAATAGACTCTCCAATAGGATCATTGATTGACACCAAATTTCTTTGTCAAAACTGCAAAACCTTGTAGCATTTTATGATAAAACTCTCCAGCATTCTAGTGGGTTCCCAGCTCCTTTCAATAGATCAAAATAGGCTGATTCCAAAGACCTCCCCAAGCACGACTGCAAGACCAAGTCCAATGGCAATCAAGGATGATCCCACGGTGAGGCGGTGGGTGATGCGTGGAATTCGCGCTTGCAAAGCATTGCTAAGAGTGCTTACAAAGGCTGTGTAACTGCCCATAGCCAATACCGTCCCCAGCAAGAACATGCCCAGAAATGCTGCACCTGCCATCCGGGAGGGGAGTGAGAGCGCTGGCAGGATGACCAGCAGTGCATCTGGCTGTAGCCCATACACTATACCAGTCAGAAATGTTGTATGACCAACTGACTTCTTCCCAGGAGTTTTGTTTGCACCATCTTCAAGAGTGGAGCTTAGAAGATCTCCCTCCGCGAGGACAGGAACATCCTCTAAAACTTCTTGGGCTTCCTTGATTCCCAGAGCTCCAATTATGATGAGTGTCAAACCCACTACCCTTGCTGCCCATGTCTGGATCAGTCCAAGGTGCAATCTGCAACAAGGATCATATCACATCACAAAGATAAACAAAGACAGGAGCAAAAAATAAATAGAAAGATGGCTTGAAACTTGATATACCAGTAAGAATAAAACTTAGCTTGAGGTATATTCTGAGAATTCAAACTAGAAGAAATTTCAAGACTTTTGCTTTGGCCTCAGAAGGAAAACTTACCGGTCCTTGAGTGATAGGAAAATGAGGCCAAAAATGATCTGGCCAGCATCATGGCCACAACCCCAAAGGGCACCCACAGAGAAACTCTGTAGCCTTGATCGCCCAATACAAAGTGGAGCAAGTGCTGCAAGATGATCAGGCCCTGTTAATGTATGTAAGCCTCCTGCCACCAATCCTGTCCAAGCGCTTGCTAGAAATCTACCACTGCTTCGCCCTAATTCCTTGGATAAAAACCCACTACTGCTTGCTGCCACTTCGCCTCCCACTAGTGTTTGAGTCTTTACCGCAGCTGTTGCAAGATCTGGCCGTCTGCTTAGCATGATCAGAACTCCAAGTACCACTGCTGATAGAATCCTTACAACCTTGAAAAACAGTTCAAACATTCCACAGATTACTCCAGATTTCACTGCAGAAGATGCAAAAAGCAGTTAAAGAATGACCATAACAAATATTGAGTATCAGAACCTTCACTCTTCAAGAAAATTGACACCAGACAATAATCTATGCACATCTATGTTTACCCCATCTCCCGAAGGACATAATTCCCATGCTTTTTGTAACATGTAGCATACCCCTCATAGCGCTTTGAATTCACAACATGAGGTCATTACAGTTGGAGGCAAAATGCCTGTGTGTAACTTGCATGCAATGCACACAGAACTTCCCGCTCAAAAACTGCCATAGAAAAAAATACCTGGTTTCTGACACGATGTTGGGCAGTTGATGTGCCAGCAAGTGATCCAAAGCCTGTTGCAGGAGTGTCGCAGATACAGGCAGCTGCCTCAGTCTCCACACCTGGAAATGAGGCAACCTGTCATTGAGCTCAACAACCCAAAACAAAAGTTCAGGAGGGTAAAGACAGCAGCTTCTTCATGGCTCTTCACAAATAGCAGTGATGAGCTGCCATGACTACCTGCTCAAACACAGCATCTTCTTCATGGTTCTATGTCACATTTTTTCATGTCCAATTTTGCAATAACACCCACTCACTCAAAAAACCAGAGTCTCAATCAAATTTAGTACCATCTTCAAAACCTTGAACCCCAAACACTAACATCATGTCCAAAGCCCCCAACTGAATAACATAGACATTTTCAACTTGCTTTCTCATGACAACTTAACCCACTCACAAAACATACCATATGATTGTCAGCTGCCGCAGACGCCACCCTTCCATTCAATTCCCGCACATAGCAACTCTGTGACCATCCTTCACAACCTCCAATTCCTATCCCAGCAACAATTGGCTGAGCTTTACTAACTTGCTTCCTTGGCCTTTCTGTCACCACTCTACTGCACAGCCTGTGTGAAACATCTCCAAAAACCCCACCCCAATTTCACCCACCAAAAAGGTGTCAAAAGGAAAACTTCAAAGATCTTGAAGCTCCATTTAGTTCAGATAACACATTCACCACAAGTACTACTCCTACACCTGAACGACACTTTGCTCATTTGTTTTGTTCCTTGAACTGAAAACACCCAAATCCTTGATTTCCCAAAAAAATGCTGAAACCACAGGGGAAAGCTCAAACACAACACCCATTGGAAAAAAAATCCTGTGAACCATCCCTTTGGCTCCAAGAACACTAAAACATAGACCTAAAACCCTAAAACCCCCAAAATCCAATAAAACCTCCACGATTCCAAAAACCCAAGACCCAACGCAAACAAAAGAAAAGAAAAAACCCCTTGCATTTCCAAATTCTCCAAAACCCTACCCTAATTCATGAATCCCCAATAAGCTTGCTTCTTCTCTGTAGAGTACCAACAAGGTCAATTGGTTTTACGGATAGTTTGAAGAATGGAAGAAGACATTGTTCGAGACAATTCCGTAATATTTCATCAAAAAATTCCTCATACACACAAAGGAACATATATGTACATACACATCTCTCCGACCAACGCAACCGGCCCTCACACATCAACTGGAAATGAATGCACAACATTATAGAAACAAACAAAGCGGATTTGACCTGGTGAGTTGTAGAGCGGTGGCGTTCTTGGAGGAGACAGATGAAGGTAGAGCTAAGCTACTACAAACCACTCTTCCAACACATTGAACTGGCCGCAGCAGCGCCGTCTGGCCTGCCATCAGCCTCTTTGGTTCTCGCACGCACAGGCAGGCAGGCAGGCAGGCAGGCGGCAGCGAGAGGAAGCTAAAGCTTCGCTTGTCGCACTGTGCTCGCTGCGACAAAGCAACAAGAGCAGCGGCAGCAGAGAACAGGGCACAAGGCCGCACAAGGATTCGAACCCGTGACCTCTTACTAATACTGAAAACACTTACTGACAAAGAGATAGGGTAGATACCAGAAACGGTTTTTGATTTTTTTTTTTTTTTGTCTTATTAAAATTTTAATAATTTTTTTTTAAAATTTATGAGATATGAGGGGGCCAGCACTTTTTCCTTTTTTTCACGATTTTTTAACCCCAAATTTTTTTTTTTTGGAACTTTTTTTTTTCCCCTGGCAATTAATCCACCTAATTAACCTAATTATTACACCTAGTAGATTTTTCCTAAGGGTGAAGCATTATAAAATTTTAGTTGGGATTACAAGGCTTTTTTCTTTTAAACAAATTTTTTTTGCAGACATAAGGGGCCATTTTTTGTCACCAAAATCTAACCCGAATTTTCAAATCCTTTTTCTTGTTTTTTTTTTTTTTTTTTTTTTTTTGGTAGACATGCGGGGGGGACTTTTTTGGTCACCAAAATTTATCCCAAATTTTCAAATCCTTTTTTTGGAATTTTTTTGCAATTAATGCACCTAAGTATAATACCTAGTAGACTTAAGGTTTGAAACTTGAAACACTTACAAAATTTTAGCTGGGATTTTTGCAGTTTTTGGGTTGGTGGAAAATGCTGGTGTCAAGCAAATTTGTCACACAAATTCACTTGAAAAGGATTGGTTTTTTTCTTCTCCTCTTTTTGGAGATATAGGGGTGGGGGACGTTTTGGTATTTTTGTCACAATTTCCCTTGCAAATTACTAGGCTACCTAATTAAATTGTTAAACCCTAAACTTAAGGATGAAACAAGTGTTGAGTGAGTATGAGAAATGGCACATAATAACCGGCGGTTTTTAGGGCGGTTCTTTTTTTTAAGGGTACCTATTCTAATAAACCCAGCAATTTCATTGGCCAACATTTTTTTCTTCACACCTACACACAAGCCTATTCAACACCCCTTTGTATATTGCAATCATACGTAGTCTAGTTATGCACTAATTAATTATTTATGAATTTGCTTTAAATTGAAAAATACTTACCTGCCATGCCTAAAATCTGAAAAAAACTCTCAAGCACACTAGCTTCATTATTTAATATGGTGCCTAGTTTTATTATTATTATTATTATTATTATTATTATTCCCAAAAATAAATGACAAAAAATTATTATTATTAGGCACCATATAGTAGGTGGGAACATGGGAACAAACAAACTAGACATATTGAGCATGTGAGAGCTTAGAACCGAACAAAACTAGAACATATTGAGCACATGGGAACTTGGGAGCAAACAAACTTGAACACATAAGGAACACCACCTATTTCCATTGCCAAGACATTGGGCCCATGGTCCAAACCATGGTTGGGTGGGTGGGTGGGTGGGTGGGTGGGTATAATCACTAATTCTTGGCTCATTAACAATATATAGAATCAAAGAACCACCAATTATGGCTATTTCAAAACCCTCAAATACTCATTGATTTGCAAATAAAAAATCAACGATTTTCATATCAAATTTTTGGCTACATGTGTGATTTTTTTTCCTTGATGTAGTTTCTAATGCACAACCAAACATGGTTTAAACATCAAAAGAACATGATGGGAAATCGAATGGATTATCTTCCTTATGCATATGCACTTCAATTTGTTATGTTTTATAATGTTGTACCTTATTTTTCCCTATTGATTCATGGTGCTTGAATGATTGTTACAAAACCCAATTAATTCTCCTATGCAAGATTGCCCACCAATTTTTAAGTTTTAACATTTAGCATATAATGTTGATGAACAAGAAAAGAATTGAACTCACATGAGTAGTTACAAGTTAACATATAAAACTCAAGCACATTTAAAATTATAATGTTCATTTTACACAATGTTTTTAAAGGTGTTAAATTAGAATCTCGATTATATGATATTAAATCTCACATTTTCCAATTATTTTTGACAAATCATCCCAAATGAAGCCAACAATTCCAATTTATGATTCAAATGTTTAAAAACAAGCTATGGAAAATACAAGTACTAATTTATCAAAAAGTCTAAATATTTCTAATTGTATGTTTAATATAAATTTTGCAATGTATTTTCTCAAAAGGGGCATTGGTAAGGCTTATTTTCAATTTTGTGAAGTGACAATCATCCATAAGCCGATTTATCCAAATTTGATTACATACCAAATATGAAAATTAAAAAAACTACAATCCTTATATATTTTTCACTATTTATCAGAATTTATCATAAAAATATGGTGATTTGGATATTTTTTAATTCAAATATTAGGGAATTTGGGTTTTTTTGGTCCCATGAAAAATTATTTTCATAAATCAAAATCACATTTTTCCAATTAAAGTTTGAAAAAATCTCATCATACAAGAAAACATTGGACATTTAACATGATTATGTTTAAAACACAAACATGTCTTGTACAATGACAAACAAACCATTAACAAAGACAATCAAACCTTTGACAAATGAAACACTTACATCCTAAACATGGACAAAGAATAGTCTATCTCGAAGACTATCATAAGCGCTCAACAATAAAAACCTTATACTATCATGAGAAAGAAGCACAATTCATTCAAGCAATAACATAACATGAAGATTTTATCGAACAATCTTAAACAACAAAGACTCAAAAAAAAGATCATTCTAGCAAATAAAAACCCTACATCATTGTGACTTTAGCAAACAAGCAAAATCCAAAGCATAGCACACTAATGTGAAAGCATTCAATAAATTGAAAGTTAACCTTCACAAATCACGCAAGTACTACCCTAGCATGAAGACTTTAACAAACAACCAAAGGCAAGCAAGACTCAAATAATTAATACTTTAACACTAATTTTTATCTTAAGCATTATGGACAAGTTTTTAATTATAAATGTTCATAATACCACACCAACACAATCGAAAAAGTAATCCCCAAATTATTTCCCCATTTTTTCTCTAGATGTGCCAAAAATACAAATCCTAGCTAGATTTGTTTTTAATTTATTTGTTTGAGTCATTTTCTACTATTTATTTATTTTTCTACCATGATTTAACATTTTTTAAGCATGTTTTGTTGCAAGATTACATCTAAATATTTAGTAATGAGTTTTTTAATTTTTTAAAATAATTTTTTAAAAATCAATTAAAACTGGTGGTGATCTCATAATAGTGACATCAACAAATTATTATTATTATCAATTTTGTGGTGTTGTTCAAATAATGATTATCATAAGAAGATTTACCTATATTTTGGCTACAAGTCTTAGAACCTATTGTAAAATTTTTAAAATATTTTCTTCATGTTCATTTAAGTTTAAAATAAGTGCATTTTCTAATTTTAAAAAGATTGATCCACCTGATATTTTCCTTGAATTTTGATTAGTTTTCAACTTTTTTCCCAGAAATAATTATCAATTTGCAAAAGTTTGCCACCAAAGAAAAAACACAAAATAATGTTGACTAAGTTGGGGGGGGAGTAATCCAACAATTTAATCCCAAAATTTCACCAAATTATGTTTCCTTTATTTCTAAAAGGTAAAATGTATTGTTACATTGTTAGGGAAAATAATTTTAAAATATGTTATGATTTTTTTTCAAAGTTATGTTGTGTAATTTTATTTTATTTTTAGTGTATGGTTAATGTTGTTAAACAAAAATGATCTCAAGCAAAAAAGGTTATATTGACCACTTAATTAATGGGTTGTTCTTTGTGGTTATTTTTTGCAATTTAAGGGGCGGTAAACATCAACAAAAGGTTTTTTTCAAAAAGAAAATAAAAATTTTCAATTTTCAAATTGATATATTGCCAACATAATATTGAAGGATTTAAACAAGTTTCCAACTCCATAATTCTTCTATAGCCAAATGTGGCTAAAATTGTTTATGGATGATTAACATTTGAATAGCACTACAAAAATGAAAAATAAATAAATATTGGGGAAAATAATCATATTTGGGAAAACAAAAACTTGCAATTTTTCAAATATTGGACATATATTTCATATAATGAAAATAGTTTTGTTAAAGACATAATGAAAACACTCTTAAACACACATTGAGTTGAATCTCATTTATGAAATTAAGTATTGTTAGATTTTTGGATTTATTCATAACATGTTATTTTAAGTTGTTTTTTTAACTTTACAAATTGAATCACTTCAAATTATAATTATTTTGATGAATAGATTATTGAATAAGCTTTAAGTTCATGATTTCATTTGTAGCATTTGAATAATTTTTGGAAAAAAAAAAGTATATTAAAATTTGAATTTCCTAAACAATTTCATGTTGTACATGTTTATATACTATATTTATATAATACATCAATGTATAAACACAATATATACATTAACGTATGCATTCATGAAAGTTTGAACCCAAGACCTCATGGAGATGCACCAAAGTCTTAACCACCAAACCACTTCAAATAAAATAAAATAAATACAGATCATCAAACATTTTGGTGACAAAAACTCACACCAAAAAATAATTAATTAAAAAATCATGGCATGTGTTTTTCTCATGACATGCCATGAAAAAATTGCAATCCATGACCAAAAAAAAGAAAAGTTTCAAAAATTACATGATAAGGTGGCACATTAATCCATGTCATATTACATTGGGACCATCATAATATTTGTGTGAAAAATTAAAAATTAAAAATTACCTAATGCAACATGTTAGTATCCAAAATAATTAAAAAACATTTCATTAAATTTTTTTTTAACAACCAATCTTCTTTTACTAAAACCATACAACCCAAGATTTTTTCTTGTGTACCAACATGCCTAAATTAGGGGAAAAAGTTCAAAATTGTGTAAGCTTGACAAGTTCATTCAAATAATATTTGGGCCCATGTCCTTTGTCTCCATGAAAATAATACACATTCTTTTCATGCATGTGGGCCTATCCACAATAATAAGAACCACAACAAGTGTAACCAATGCTTGGTTTTCCATATTTTGAAGTGTTAGTTGAAGTTGATGCATGTTGAAATTTTTGGATTTACTTATATAGCAACATTCATAATATATCATGGGGACATGAATAAATTTGAAATCAATCTAATGAATAAAAAAAATTTAAAAGATATACTTAACTATTTTTGAAAACTTTTTAATGTAAACCTTTAACATTTAGTGTTAAAAACATCTTAAAAGTTTTAATGATTAAAAAAAGATATTTCTAACAAACTTTTAAAATATTTTTCAAAAAATAAGCGGCTTAAGGGGGTAGGTGTGATTCATGATTGAGTCCTTGCACCCAAGTGCATGTTGATGACCATTCCATAGCATCTTGTTATCCATCACCCAAATTTGCCACCACATATGCAAGATGATCACATTGTTGTTGGGGATCAACGCAAACTTGATGTACCTAGAAAATGTGTGGTAAAAGTATGAACCAAGCATAGTTGGGCCCCGCAATGATATTAGCCATTCTTGACTATGGACTTGGTGTTTAGTTTTTTTAGTAATTCATTTGAAAAAGTTATCTTGAACATTTTCTTTTCATAGGAGGTGATAAAATTATTGATATCCTATAAACATGTGGAAAACCAAAGGTTCATTTGAATTATCACGGTTTACAAGCTCTTAAAATTTTATTTCACACATGTTTGAACTAAGTTAATCCCATGGGTTTTTGAAATTAAAATCAAAATTAAACATATTGAATATACAAACATTAAACACATTTAATAGAAGCATATAACACTATGAAAATCATTGAAAGAAAGAATACTTGCCACCATAATGTCTTTTGTGTGATCCATGCATTCAAAACATCATGGCCTATGATGTCAGTAGGGAAAGAAATGACATGTTTGGCCTTCTTGTCATAATTCCAAATTTTCAACCAATTTATTTTTTCTAAGAATGTCCATTTGTGTTGTACCAAGTTTGGTCAATGTCTCCAATATCATATTAAGGTTGTTTCCCATCTTATCATAGTGTTGTTAGATTTTTTCAAATAATTCAAATCAATTGTTAGGGTCTATTCCAAGTAATATTTTGTTCAATATGATTTGCTTCCTTGTTCTAATTATCTTGAATCAATGTGCAACAATCTTTTGAAGGTTTACATGTCCTCAACACCATAGTTTAAATGATTAAAGTATGAACTTTTGTTTTCATACCAAGGTTTGAAGTTGTGATTCTAATCCCAAATGAAAAATATCTTATTGGAAAAAAAAATACAAATATATTTTTTGGGTGGGATTTAAACAATTTTTTTTTTTTTTTTAAAGTTTCATCCGATGCAACTTTGATAATGCTATCAACATCTTGTGTGTGGCAAAATCTTCATTCTCTAATGAAACATAGAAAATTGTGAAACAAAAAAAAATTATATCCTAAACCAAAGGACCTTGAAATTGAGACAATTAAAGGTATTTTTTGAACAAACAACATTAGCTGTTACATGAAATCACATGTATTTCATGATATGAAGAGTGTCATCCTCATCATTTTCAATTGTGACCTATTTGGGAACATGATTATAAAAAGTTAAAAATCTCATTTGCGCAATTTTTTGTTTTGTTAACAATAGATCATTTGGTCCATGACAATATTACTAACCATGCATTGACATGAGATTATAAAAATATTCAAGGACTATGCAAAGATGTACAAAGGAATCAAAATCAAACATGTTGAGAATGACCACAATGGCAAGGAATGTAAGGAATTTAACTATCTAATATTGATTTTTGACATGGTGGGAGATCCTACTACCACTTGGAAAGGCAAGTAGGTCATAATGTTATTATCAATAATCTAGTTGTAATTGTCTAGATTAGAACTAATGACCCTAGGTCCAAGCATGGTGAATTGGACCACTTGTGTTTTTTGTAGCATAAATGGAAAGTAACCATCAAGTAGGCTTTGATATATTGAACTCAAAAATAACATTTAGGAGAATGTTTAATATGAACATGTTTTTTGACTTTCTTACAATTGTATTTAACAACCACATGTTTAAAATATGTATAAGTAGAATTCATTGAAATACAAACAAAGGTCACAACTTAAAAAAGTAGGTTGCAAAGAAATGAAATATTAGATTTTTCCTACTTTGAAATTAATGGTGCATTATAATGTACTTGTAAAGTTTCATATTTTTATTATTACTATCAAAATCCATCAAAGGTCTAATGTAAAAGTATGAAAAAACACAATATTCACCAATCAATTTCAAGCACACTTGTTATTTATTTTTATTACACTAAGTTATTTAAATTTTGTATTCAACAAGCCTTAAACACAATGAAGGTATAAACTTTTTCATAATGACAAAAAAAATTATTTGAATCTATTTTCTTGTGTTTATGTTGAAATTTGTCAAATTTAAAAAATATATTTTAAGTGGGATATTTTTTTGGTCTAATTTACCATGCTTTCACCCACCCTCAAAAACTTGTCACATGGTACGAAGGTAAACTTTTTGTCCTCCTTTTCTTTATCTTCAAATGTGAATGGAGAGGACAATTGTGTTGTAATCCTTTCCACCACCCAATCAAATGTGGTAATAGAGGTAAAAATCGTTGCATCTTTTTGTGTGAGGATAATTTCATGCATCTTTTTCCAAAATTGGTCCCAACGATTGCCTTGTTGCGGTCAAGTGTTCCCATTGGGGAATGCAACATCAAAACATGGGAACATGCAAGCTCATTAGGGGAATGTAATGTTCATGTTGAGTTTTTTATGCGTTCCCACTTGGGAACATGGTGATTCCCAAACATGGGGAATAATGTTCCCATGTAGAGATGAGACATTCTAACAAGGGAACATGTGTTCCCACTTGTGAATGTTGGGGTTCCCACTAAGGAATGTCATGTTCCAAGTTAGGAATGTGAGGTTCCCAATGCAATCTTGATTACCATATAGGCACCATGCCATTGCCAAGTTTTTCATGTTATGATTTATGTAATAACTATGACTTGTACAACCCTTTTCCCTAATGCGAGGTATTGGGTTCTCTACATATTTGAAGCATATTACCTTGTGAAACCCACCACCAAGCCCAAGATTTTATAAAACTTATGGTGCTTAAACTTTTAAAGTTCTTTTGGGATCTAATGTGTTCACCCTAGCTAAGCAACAACCATTATATACAATAATTTAAGTTAATGCTTTACCAAATTATCAAAATAGCGGCCTTGACAAAAACCTAATTTCTTGTAGTTTTTACAATATTAACTCAAGTAGACAACATGGTTACTTCAACACAAAGTTTATTTTGAAAAATCTCCTTAAATAGTTTCCCATTATTATAATATGCCTTTAAATGTCGAGTAATATCTTTCAATGATTAAAAATATTATTCACAAAAAATAACTTTCTTTTTAAAACCTAAAACCTTAAAAACCCTAAAACCCTTAAAAACCCTAGAACCCTAAACCATACTTGAGATGTAGGGTTATTCGAAGTGGCATAAATGTGTTACAAATGCTCTAGTTTGATCTTTCCCCTTATTGCTCATCAAGCTCAAAGGGAAGCAAGTGCCTCCACTAACACCCATTGAGTGGCATGAATTTGTAGGCAATGACAATGAAAAATGCTAATGAATCAAAGCATACAAACCCTTGAGTCAAATCTTGCTATTGGGTACAAAAGAAATGGACAAAACATGCCTTCCAGTAGCTTGACCAGCAGCCGTCAATCACCCAAATTTACTGAAAAGATTACCCACAAATCTTTATGACTTCGCTTGCCACTTGCCCGAGGATTGAGTCCTCCGTAGTCGAAGCAGAAAACATTCACTGAAAGTATATATGTATAGAATCTCACGTGCAAAAGATTGACAATGAAATTGAACATTGATAGAAGATGTCAGTATTGCTGCTACTATGTTGAACGGTACATTCCCCTGAGATGGTTTTCCTTCACACCAGTAGTAACCTTAAATATTCAGTATTGACAAATGTGATGATACACTCAGTCTAAGACAATGCTACATTTTCTGTATTGAATTTTTAAAAAAGAAACAAGCAAGATGGGAAGAGACATATCAGCATACAGGACCAATGTGCTGGACAAAGAAAGCATCATGACAGACGACCTGCAGCTTGGACCTATGATTTACCTAGATGGGTTGTCATTTTTCATGATGATATTTACCAGTCCTTAAGATTTACTTGACCTGGAAATGTTGTTGAAAAGTCCCGTCTTCTTCGATCTTGAATGTATGCTTTGAAAATCCACCAAATCCTCAAACAGTCTGTGGGATAGGTTGAGTTCATTGCCAGAGGATGCTGCCTGCTGTGAATCGGTGGCCACCACCCTGGATGGATCAGACGCTGTGAATCCCCCTGAGCTTGTCCTGTATGGGCTGTGCGCTTTCTGCTGCTGAAAGAACTGTTGTCTTTGGGTGTGTTTACCTGGTGGTGGAGGGAGCACTGGAGCTGGGTTGCTTGGTGACCCACTACGGCCCAGCATAGCATGCTGTTGTGCACTTAAATGCGGACCATTGACAGTGCCCCTTGGAGATGACGCCTGGTAGTTTGCTGGTATCTGACCTTGGGACAACTCCTGCTGCCCTTGAGACTGCTGGTTACTGGCCAATTGTGATGAGCTTGGCTGTGAATCTCCGTACATTGACACAGCATGGTGCCGTGGGCTAAGAGTTTTGCCAGCTGCTGGGGAAGTTTTTGACCATGTGGCTGTGGCAGAGAGATTCTCTTGATGATCATCTTCTAGCTGTGAAGGAACCTGTCCCTCCATCTTTTGCTCCTGTTGGTAGTCCCCTGAGGCAGGCTTGTTCACTGAACTTCCATTATCATGGACATACACTGGTTGCTCAGCAGTGGGAGACTGGACTGGTATGCATGGCATGGTGCCCAAGGATGGGACTGGCACAAAAGCATCATCTTGGGCTGCTTCTGGAGGATGGATGACTGTAGGTGCAGTTGTTGCAGATGACTGTTCTGATATATTACGATCTAACTCTCCACCGAGCAGGTCCACTGCCTGCTCATGCTTCACTGGACCCACCTTATTGTTTGATTGTGGGGGAGGAGCCAATGTCAGAGGTGGGGCTGTTGACAACTCTGTGTTTGGTCTACTTTCTGATGGTGGTGTCAGATCAAGTCCCTGGGCTTGCAATCGTGATCGAGATGATGACCTGTAAACCCCTCTTACTCTGTCAGGAATAAATGCCATTGAGCCTTCATTGGTTCTATACATGGCACAGATTTGAGGGAAGAGGGGACCATTTATAATGGACAGAGGACTAAACAAGGCTTCATAGCATCATCAAAGGAGAGAGAGCGAGTGAGATTCACACTGTTCATGATGATCTTGACCTACTGACTGATGATGAAACCAACAGGACATACCTGTGAGCAAGTTGTGTAAAGTCGTCCTCCAGTTCGTCTTCTTCATGATCAAAGTGTGCTAGGTTCCCCAGTGCTGCAGGTTCAGGCGGTAATGGAGACCCTGAAGCGATGGCATCATGTTTAGCAAGCACACGCTGCAGGTCATCATTCAGCTGCAGGCCCTTACCAAGCAACTCCTCATCACTGTCGTCAAGCCATGACAAATGTGAACAGCTAAGAAAGAGTGAGAGAGACATACAATACAGCATTCAAAAGAGCAGGACATTTTTTAAACTTAGAGAAAAAGAGAGAGACAAAAAAGAACCTACAACGTCGTATTCACAAGTGCCGTGACAGAGCGCTGATTTGTACGGCATTGATCTACAAGTTCCACTATAACCTCCTCCTTTACGCCCTGCATGAAAAAATTGCTCAAATAATGAGGTGGGGAATTCACTACCAGCTCAACTCCAGCTTAAAAGCTCACAGTAAAACCATTGTCCCCAAGAGAGCATATCTGGTTTAATCTTGACAAGGAGACACAAGATAGTAAACCCATGGGAGAAAAATAGAGGGGAGGGAAGTATTATTCTACATTGCAGATTATTGTCCCGACTATCAAAGCACAGACAGGCCCATAACAGCAAAAGTAGAAAAGATAACAATCTAAACATTACCGCTTCATCCTGTGGGTCCAATGCACTCAACATATCTGTGAGAATCTCAATTATGCTGTGAGCAGTTGCAATATCTGTCAAGCTACACCATCACACCATGACCACCTTCAAAAAACTGCATAAACCTTGTATGTCAATAGTAATCCACAGTTTTCCTGAGAGTTTAGATTATTCCCCATAACTTCATTTCATCAAATGTTCTGTGCCTCGTGGATTGCAAGAGAATAACTTCCAGTGTACATAGATTACCAAGTGGGTGGTCCTGCGACAAATGTGAGATTTTGCCTCAATGCATCATAGAAGCAATGCTTGAAGTATACAACACAAAAATTGCTTCATGGAAGGACTCAAATGCACCTTCATCCCATACCTCATGCCCGGGACACCCTCTGGCACTGTGGTACTGTCGGTCACCGCAGGTGTCAATCCAGCTGATTCAGAACCAACTGGGTAGCCAGTAACAATAGCTTGGGGCTGATGGGGTGGAGAAAAGAGGGGTACTGTTGGCTCACTTGCTCGTTCTGGAAACTTCACCCCTGCACGCTGAACACAAAAGAAAGACCCCCACACATTTTCAGCAACTGTCAAAAACGACAAGTGAACTCTGTGTTGTATGCCAAAAGAATATGTGCAACTTCTGTGACTTTTCGCTTTGGAAGTGAAAAGCTACTCAAGGTTGTCCAACTGGATTCTTTCTAATGTTACTTTTATGAAGTTGATGAGCTGTAAATGCCTTTGCTCTACTATCCTTCTGCTCAGTATACCCATGTATCTTCAGCATCCTCTCGGGAAGGGGGTTGCAGTTCACTGGCTGCAATTGGTGTCTTTTCTCTCTCTCTCTCTCACTCACTCTCTCTCTTTTGCCTTTGGCAGAGGGAAAACACTAGCAGGGAAGTATCTGACCAGGAACGACATCAAAGACAAACAGACATAGCCACATATCGACAAAAGACTGACACATATTTGTAGCTTGCAAAATATCATTATATGGTTGCTCAAGAGACAAGAGGGTTTTTGTGAGTATACCCGCAGCTCATCATAGGCCAAATAGTATTGAGGATAACGTCCCTTTTGACCCCCAAAAGCTTCTTGCCATGACTCCAGTAATTCCAGTATCTTATCCTTCACTCGTAAGTCTGACTGAAAAAGGGGCCATGGAAAATACATCACAGCAAAGACTATCAGAAACAAACAAATGGGTCATTAGTGTAAATGAAGCATCAACTAGTAAGCTCTAAGAAAGTAGTTCATTAATGGCCCAACAAGCTAATCAAGAGCCTGAGTTCTCATTGAGGGGAAGAAAACTGGAAATATTTCAAAGCTCAAGCAATCGCCACCAAACTTACTTTTTTCTTCACAATTTTGACCATTTCACGCAGCACATCTTTCTCTGCAACTTGCTGATGCACACTCTCCCCACAATTTTTCATAATGGTTTCAAAGACCTGTGGAGAGAGATAAGCCCCCCCCCAACCCAATCCGACTGCATATTAGGGGATTCAATGGGTCAAAGATGTGTGCATGCATGCATATTCTCAACACTCGATCAGAGCCCGCAGAAAACCAGCCATAAGCAGCAGCAGCTCTAAAATACTAGATGCATGCAAATTGGAAGCTGCAAGAAACAATACCCCACAAACAACAAACAATCAATGTAACAGTCTCAAGCTCAGCATATAATCCCCACTTTCACCCCAGGAAGGCTACCGTTTTGCATTGAAAAGCTCAATCATCACTTACAGTAAGAGCAAGAATCTGAATTGTAGCATTCTTATTGGTGATGCGCTTCTTGAGTTGTTTGATGACATCCTTTGCTTGCCTGCATCCATTCCATCATCTACAATAAAAATTTCACGATTTTGTGCCCAAAAACAAGAGGTGAAGCAACTCAACTGGTTCGAGCAGATGACCAAGCAACAGCATCATCATCTTCATCACAGCAGCATCCGCAGCAGCAGAAGAAGATCAATTATGGAGACTGTTAAACCAAGTGTGCCTTTCTTTCTTTCAAGAAATTGTTGGTAAAAATTCATGCAAGATTATTTGCAATACTGGCTGGCTGGATGGGTGTGGATGATTCTTCGTCACAGGCATTCTGGGGGGTTCTTCTTCTCTTTCGCAAATCTCAAATTCCTCAAAGTCCTCAAAAACAGAATATATGCAAAACTCGGAAATTCAAGCCAAGTTTGCAAAAACACACTATCGGCAAAAATCAGAAAGCTGGCCAAAACTGACGATTCTGAGGGCCTATTTTTTCTTTTTTCCTCTTTCCCCTCACAGAATTGAGAGCAACAACAAGGCATGAAAAAAAACAAGCCCTGATCATGCATGCGCGCCTCTCCTAACTAAAATCTCCCCAAAAAAACCTGGAAAAAAGAACAAATGGGTATGATCTATGATCCCAATACCAGCAAGAAAACCAAAAACCGATGACAACCCATTTCAGATCACAAACTGAAAAACCAGAACCCAGCAACGAAACCAAAAAAGCAATCACAACCCATTTCAGATTACCAACGGGAAAACAGTTCATACCCGGGATCATTGTTGATCATGTCACAGATGTCGAGATTCAACGACCAGTCAGGTCCCGATAGCAACTCATTTGTCGCTCTCTCCACACGGCGGCTGGCTACAGCAGCAGCCATATTGCTTTGCTTTTTGTGCTCTCCTTGCCTGCTATTCTCCGAGTCTTGTAGCGAACACCAAATTGTACAAAATTTGCGCTTCTTTTTCTGCCGTGTTTTGAAATTTCTTGCTTCTCTGGTACTCTGCTCATGCTCTCGCCTACCCACACACGATCCACAAGCTCTTGACGAGCACCAAAACTCTACAAAACAAAAACAAAAGAGCTCATGCGCACACTCTCCTCTCTCGCTCTCTCTCTCTCGCGCAACGCACCGGCCACCAGTTGTCACCCTTGGTTTGATACTAACTAACTCGGGTTAAATTTTTATTTATTATTTATTTCTTTTTTGTTGTTGTCTTCTCGGTTTTGGATTTGCTACCACTTTTTATTAATTACCCAAACATTCATCCAAAATCCATTCATATACATCCAACATTCATCCAAACAAACAAACAAACCAAACACTTTCTAACAATAACCAAAAGTGCACCCCAATTTTTATAAAAATCTTATAAAGTTTTTAAATTTAATATCAAAATTCAATTAGAAAATGGTTCAATATTCAATAATAACTCTTGCATCACATGTCTAATGTACTCGGGTGATCTCTCTACTCATTGAGGAGGGCTTTCAAAAGGTAAGCAAGTGGCGGGGAGGGTGCCATGGTTTCGGAGATCTCTCAATGTGACAAACAAAACAAAACAAACTACCTTCTTTCTTTACTAGCTAGATAGATATGCACAATGGGAATTGCCCAATCCAATTTGAGTTTAACCTTCCAAGTTTTCACATGGGGTTTTTGACACTTTGTTGACCCATTGAGGCCTTCTTTTCGCCCACAAAAAAGGTTTTGGATTGGATTGGATTGCACTTTGGTGCTTCAATATGCATGGCTAGGTTAGAGAGCCCCTCCTCTCCCTCCTTTTGGAGATGGTGTTGCTTTTGAATTCTCATAATGAGAGGTCCATTTGGATTTGAGTTCTCCTTTCAAGTTTTGACCCTTCCTTACAAATGTGATTGATTTACTCACATGCATGCAATTTTTGAGTCATTGATTGACCTAGTCATCTTGGGAGTTTGGTATTAGAAGAGGCAATTCAATCAATCATTCGCATGAACTATACTAGTAGTGGTGAATTGAACCCACAACCATTTTTTTTTGTTGCAAAGGTGGTGTGATGAGTCCCAGTTGATGAAGTACTTGGGGTTATTGGCATGATATTGAAAGACCCCACTAGAGTGGGTGTTATTATTGACATATATTGCAATTGTCAAGTTCAACATAATTGGTACCATTTGAATCAAACATGTTCAAACATGTTTTCTATTATGATGATTTGTTATCAATCACCCATGAAGTGTTTTATTGGATGATTCAATCATCATCATCATCAACAACGAATGTCTACATGATAATAAATATGTTGCATCATTCGAACAAGCAAGACTAAATAGTTTCCTAATTCAATTCACTCCTTAATTTAACCTTTTGTTGTTGAATGTCCCATGTTTGGAGTTTACAATTAGGGTTTGCTCAAACTCTTTTGGGCATTCAATCCATTTTGTATTTGTTTCAAATTTTCAACTAAAATTTGAAATTTCTTTTTACGTATGTAATTGAATGATTTTAAGGCAAGGGTTGCAACTCCAACTATAAATAATCTTTCAAAAGAAATATGGATCAATTGGTCCATGTGTTTTTTTGTGTAATTTGAAAAGATGTGAATTATTTTTCTTCTATGGCCTACAATAGTTTTTGACAAACCTAATTAATTTGAACATTTCTTTGCTTTTTGGTGTATTAGTCTTCTTTTTCATCTCAAACATTACATTTTTTTTTTTTTTCCGGTCATATGTTTCATCAAAGAAGTTTTCAATAGAGGATGATATTGTACCATAAAAAATAGTTCACATTTTATGGATGGTCTCTACTATGTAGTAGGGGTCCTTGTGTTTTTGGTCTAAATATGTTGAACCCTTTTGAAAAGTCATCCATCCCAATACTATTCCACTTGAAGTGGGCTTAATTTTAGAGTTCTTTTGGAACCCAATATTTGTGAAAAAATCATTTGTTAGATTTTAAATTAATTTCTAGGTATGGAAATCACTCTAAATTCAATATTTTCTTTTCATTTGTCCAAAAGTTGTAAAGTGACAAATATGCATGTTGCATCATCAATGGCTTTGTGGTTGTATCTGAAGGAGAGTAGGGGCCCCTACAATTTGGGACAATTACAACATGGACACATTCAAACAAACACACAAACATATTAAAAAATAGCAAATGGGGTTTTTTTGTTATTGGCCCAAGAATATTAAACCTTTTATGAGATCACACATCCTAATACTATTCAAGTTGATGCGGGTTTAATTTTATAATTCTTATGAAAAAACCATAATTAAGTCATGAAAGGAAAAAAAAAGAAAGAATTATGTCTATATATGTCTTTCATCATATTGTAAGAGGTCCCACAACTTGAAGAGATAAAAATAGATTCTAACACAAACCTATTCAAAGCTTTAAAAGATATGAATTTCTAAAAAACCTAATTATGAAAAAGTCATTTGAATATTTTTAAATTAATTTCTAGATATGAAAATGTTTAAAGGTTGGTGATCAAAATTCTTATACTGCAAAAAACAAAAATTGATCCATCAATCCAAAAGCTTATATTTTGTGATTTAAAAAATAATTCCTATAATAATTCAAACTACCACTATCCACAATATTTCCAATTTTGAAATTGGGATTGATTATGGGTTTTGTTTTTTTTGTTTTCGAAGATTTGAAAAAAAAATTTAAAAATTCTGAAAAACATTGTTTTGAAAAGAATAACTATTATGAATTCCAACTCTCTCCATGTACACTTCATCACATCATAATTGCACATATATGAACTCATTAGAAACTTATTTATATACATATACACACACATACACATCAAAGTTCAAACATTGTTATGCATTTGATCAAGTTCAAAACTATTAGTTACATTGCATCAATATTTTGAGCTACAAATTGGCCATTCAAGACAATAACTTGACTAATGGATTATATGTGGCTATATGAAATAACATGACCCATTTAGTTGAAGTGACTCATGATATGCTTTTTTTGGTGCCACATGTAATGGATGTCTAATTCTCAAGTCCTTTCATGCATATAGGAGGAATCTCTTATTCCATGCACCAAGTTGGTGATGATTGTTAGATTTGAGAAGTTGAGTGTGATGTTGGAAACAAACCTTCAAAGAATCTCACACAAGATTATTGGATGGATTAGTGAGGATGCAAATTGGGTGTTTACAAGATCATTTGATTAATATCTTGATTAGAATAAGATCCTGCAAAAAATCTGCTGCTGAATTGATACCCAGTTTGACAACACATGTTGCTCACTTTTATGGCTACTCTTAAGTTGGGTATGATACAGGGGATTAGAGGCTCAAACTAGGGACCAAAGACAGGGTGAGTTTATGGATAACTATAATGAATCTCCTCCATCTGAACTGCCAATTCAAGCAGGCTATTCCAGGCTAATCTCTGACAGCTTTTTTCACCTCCAATAGCACCAACCCTAAACCCTAAACCCTACACTTGTCAAGACCTAGTAATGCCAAAACTCCATCTGACAATCCAACAATGAGCAAGTCACAAAATTCATAGAACAACCCAAGACTTTTATGCAATGAAGAAATGCATGTGCAAATGAATAAAAGCTTGATATGAGTTTTTTTATGACTCACTAGCATGTCCTTCCTCTCAATAATACTTATTACAAAATTCTATGGTATCTACTTAGGTAGTGTAAGTTAGTCTTGTGTGGGTTACATGGTTTTTCTCTATATCCCATTGGTCAATATTAAAGATTTTTTTTTTAAATTTTTTTTTGCACATAGGTATTTTATTGTTGAAATTTAAAATTGTTGAAAATAGTTGAAAATGAAATTTCCAACCTCAAGCTTGTAATTTTTACATAGGATAGAAAATGGCCAACACTTGTGTCACAAATCACATGTACAAGACATTGATGTTAAATTCACTATAATTTCCATGACATTAATAGGATGGTCCCCAGTTCCCAATCAAATTGACATAAAATTTCCAACCCTTTATATCCGTGGTTGTGCTCCTCACTCTTTCAAGCAAAAGAAATAATAGCTTTGTTGATATGCACCTCAACACTCTTTGCTTGCATGCATGGTCCTCCTTCATAACTTCAATACCTTGCAAGATCCAAATAGGTAGGACATAGAGAGCACAGCTCGGCATTTCCACAATTCCACAAGGTGCTAAACATTGGGTTCTTCTTCTTTGAGGTCCGAAAACTCTCGTGAAATTTTTCTAGCTCCACCCAAGTTGGTGATCTTGCACATCCGTTGTGTGTTGTGTAGCATAGCGTTGAAAAATGCATGTGTAAAGGTTAACAACTAAGTGGTTAGTACATTCTTTTGCTTCAGAAGGAAGCATTTGGTACCTCCTCAAAATTAGTGGGTTGAAATTCTTGATGCTTCATGGGATGCATCTATGCAATCTGGAAAAACTACATCGTCAACTCGAGGCACTCGATATGTGATTTGCAGTGTACTACTAGATGAGACTCCCAGAGACACACACTCCACTCTTTGGGATACAGGAGAATTTTAGGGTTAAGTGAACCCTAAACCTTAAACCCTAAACCCATAATAAATCCCCCAAACATGAAAAAGCTAGAACCATGTTTGCACCAAATGAGGGTTCCACTAGCAGTTGACAAGTAGAGAAAAACTAATATTTTGCAATGAATATTTGACAAATTCACAGAGTACTAACTAAGCAAGATGATCTGAAACTTTGATAGACAAAGCTTGCACTACGATGTTTAGCATAATGAAACACTGAATTGGACTCTCCCTCTCTCTCTCTCTCTCTCTCTCTCTCTGTGGGAATTAACAATCTAAACCACAAGAGCTTCATGATAGAAAGTAAAGGCCCTACTACCATGGACATTAGTCTTGACCCACCTGGAAAATTTGGGTGCAAGAGCTAAGAAGGGGGTGTGTGTAAGGTCATGATGATCTCATCAGATGCTGATAATTTGGCAAGAGCAGTAACCTAAATCACCGAGAAAATCAATTCCATTTGGTAGCTTCATGGTGTGCCAACGCACACTCTGGCTGACTTGTCCATCTTTAACTGGTGCAATCACAACAATTAGTGCATGACCCATTGTGCCAACCATGTAAAGCTTGCCATTACTGGCAGCCATGGTTGACACCAACCGAGGATCCCATTCCAAAAGCGTTCCAGCACTCTGGCCTTTCACAGGCTGCCACATGTCACATTCGGGCAAGTATTGTTGGTAGCATCCAAATCCAATCGTGTACAGTTTGCCATCCAGCATCGTGCTTGGCTTCCCCCACCCACTTTGAAGTCCTGGTTTGATTTCTGTCCACAAGTCGAGCTCAGGATCATACATCCCCGAATTCACACCACCCGTCAAGTTGTGAGGTCCTGTGACACATAGTTTGTTATCAACCACTGCAACGTGTTTCAATGGGCTACATGGATGCGTTGTCACTCTCCCTCTTCCACTTGCTGCAAATTGCCAAGTGTTGGTCACTGGATCGTATATCTCCAAGCACGGGAGTGAATAGCCCGTGATATGGCAAACACCCGATCCACCCACCACATAGAGCTTATTCCCAATGACACCCAGTAAGCATCCAAACCTCGGTGTCAACATGGACTTTGATTTCCTCCACCGATTTTTACCAGGGTTGTACACCCACATATCCCTTCAAAATCATCATCAAACAACCCACTTTATTAATTACATTCATGAATTAGGGCATGAAAGAAAAAGGCTCCAAATGTTGTAATTCTTCACATAGTAAAACTACCTGCAATGCTTTTGATTCAAGACACTCAGAGAGAGCGAGAGAGAGAGAGAGAGAGAGAGAGAAAAGGTTTAATACAGTGGACTTAATATACACTCTTTGTTTGTTGGTTTACAAGACAAAATGAAGTAAGAGAACTCAATTAATTACCGGAGAGCAGGTCTGCCGAATGGAGCTCCTCCAACAACATGTAGATTACCATTGAAAACCACTGAGGAAGCTCCCAATACTACATGTCCTCCTGTGTATTTCACATCATATGGGATGGGTGGGAGCGCATGCCACCGATACCTGGATTTTCCACAGCACCCAAAGAAACCAAAAAACACTGCAACTAAGTGTTCTACTATCTCAGCTTGTTGTGGTGGGCTGGCTACCCAAAGAGGGACTCATCCAAGCATGTTGTCAAAGTTGCCATAAACAAGAAGAGAGATAGACTTCAAAGAATTTGCTTGTTTTTCAGCTTTCTTTGCTGCTAACCCAACAACCATCATGGTGTTGAGGGTTTGCTTGTGTTTCAGCTCTTTGGCTACTAACCCTACAACCATCATGGTCTTGAGGATTTTGCTTGGTTTTTGGCCATTTTGCTCCTAATCCAACAACCATCATGGGCTTGAGAGTTTGATTTTTTTTTGGCATTTTTTGCTGCTACCAAAACAAGCATCATATCTGGCAATTCAAATGCAGCATTGTGCAAGCTTGCAATTTATTTTTTTTACAAAAAAAGCTCAATAATGGTCATCCCATTTCCCAGCATGGAACAACATCAATCCCAAATGAAAAATCCCAAGAAATTGATGAAATTTCTTGTATGAATTTGATGAATTTGAGAACATATATGTTGATAGCCAAAAAAGATTTTGTCTCCCACATCAATCACAAGATTTGATCTAAGATTTGAATTTTGCACATAGCAATTGAGCAAGTTGATTATGATGATGATGATTTGTAAGCAAATGGTGATGTGTTGTTGACATGATATCAGTGAACTCAGTGCAACAGAAATAAATGGGTTTGGGATTGATGGAGAAGAACTTATTCAATGAGATTTGAGATTGATTGAAAAGAAAAAAATTACCTGAAAGGATCGAGAGCGTGCCACAAGCTGAAGCCACCCACAAGTTGCCATCGACTGCTGCCACCTCGGCAACCAACAGAACTTGGAGCTTCAAGCAATCTGGGAGAGGTACCAACATGAAGGTACAACCAATCCTCAGAGAAGCCCAAGTGTTTTCGAAGCTCCAGAAACTCTGCACTCTCGACCATGTGTCTCCATGTCCTGCATACTGCTCGCATCTTCCCATGTAAAACTCGAGGTACTCGGGCCAAGCACTGCATTGCTAGCTCCTTTGGCAATCCAGGGATCAAAGACCAGCAGCAGCTTATAGATTCATCATCATCATCGCTGCTATAAGCTCCTGCTGTACCCAATGGTGTCCTCAAGCTGGAAGTCTCATTGTCAGAAAGCTCTGCATCTTGAGCTGCTGCTTGTCCTAATCTTCTGTGCCTGAAAGCTGTGTCCAAGAATTCCATGGCACCCAAAAGCAAAAAAAAATCATCAGCATTTCACGCAAAGCTTCAGCTGCATAGTCTATGACAGAGAACACCAGATTGTGTAGATTGACACACAGATGGAGAAAGAGAGAAAGAGAGAGATGGGTAACAGCATAGATGCTTACAGGTTCCTTGATACAAGAGTTCGCGGAGTTTCTTGAGTCGCAGTTTCTGAAAGATGCGGAGAAGGTATTGAACTCTTTTCTTGATCCGGAAACCTCGAGCTGCTGGCTTTCGTCTGATTCTGGTGAAGCTGCCGCCACCTCTTCTAGCGCGGCCATTCATGTTGCTGACTTGCAAAGTTCGTGATGCTGTAGCTCCCATCTCGACCCACAAGTCCTTTTCTTGTTTTGCTGTAAACCAACCCTGGACCTGCAAGCAAGCAAGCAAGCAAACAAACAAATAAGCAAGCAAAGGGATCCAACTTCAACTCTGCTTCATGATCGTGCATCCAAAATCCAAATTTTGTTGCAAAACCCACGAGCTGGTTGCAGCTCCAGAATTGATTTTCAACAAAACCAAAGAAGACACAGCTACTGATTTTGATTTTTTCTTTTTTTTCCCTGCTGCTGAAATTCAAGTCTGGAAAGCACAGCTTGGAGAAAGCTTACAAAAACAAATCCAATGTGGATCTTGAGATCCCAGATCTGCAAGCCACAAGACTCAACCAGAATACTGTGAACCTTGTTGTTATCTCTCAGTCCCATGAGATAACTCAGTAGTGAAGAAGCTTTTGGAAGCTGCCATAGCTGCTGCTGCTGCTGCCACCATCTCTGTCATCATCAAAAAAAGCTTCTTCTCCAGATGCAAGCAATTCTTCTTCTCTCCACCAATTTTAATAAGAGCAGCTCCTCCAAATCGCCCTCAGATGGCAACAACTTGAGAGAAACCAGCAGCAGCTCCAAAACAATAATCATCATCAACAATCATCATTATCAACAACAACAACAAAAACAAATCCCAATTTTTTTTTTTCTAACCCAAAAGTGGGATGGATGGATCCCTTGAAAGAAAGAATCCTCTTTTTTTAGAGAGAGGCACGGAGAGAGAGAGAGAGAGAGAGCTTGAAAAGCTTCTTAGAAAAGGCCAGAGCAAAATTCTCTCTTTTTTCTAGACTGTGTCTCTCTGTGTTGCTGACATGTGTGTCTTACTGTGTCTTTCTCTCCCTCATCTCTCCTCTCTCAAGCTTTTTGGGTTGTTGCTTGCTTGCTTTCCTGCTTGCTAGCAAATTGGGAGTAAAAAACATTTGAGGAAAACTATATTAAAATTTGAGGAAAACTATTCCCAAAATTGGGAGCTTGCACATCATTACTGGATCTTTGTTGAGTCCAAAGTGGGTGGATGGTTCAACAGATCTGTCTGCCTTCTCTCATCTCCCCTTTTCCTTCTCTGCAATCTGTCATCAATCCCCATACTCTCAAGTACCCAAATTGCCAAAAAGCTCACAAATCACTATGTATCCCAATTAGTGCTCCTGGCATTAGTGTGGGGGGGGGGGCAAATCAATTGCAAACCAAACCAAAAACAAAAACAAAAACAAAACAAAACAAAACCAACCCAAAATCAAAAAACAAAAACCCTAAATTCCCAAATTGGAAAAAAATAACAAACCCACTCACAAAAAAAACAAAACAACAAAAAAAAATCCAACTGAAAAAGAAAAAAAGAAAAAAAACCCTAAATACCCAAATTGGCAAAAAGCTCACACAAATCAATAACAAACCCAGAAATTAAACTAAACGGAACAAAACCAACCCAACCAACCCAACCAAAAAAAGTATGAATAAAATAAATGGATGAATAAATAGTTAATTATTATTTAATTAAAATAAAATAAAATACCAACCTTGCCTGCAAAAAAGCTGCTGCTACAGACATCATTCCTTCTTGAACCCCAAAAGAAAAAGGGG